>Ga0099364_10003929_pt1 | contig 22713 bp, 14 predicted proteins | sample TergutTh196P3_FD_73070 | JGI IMG/M metagenome (GOLD analysis project Ga0099364, IMG submission 73070) | Microcerotermes parvus P3 segment gut microbial communities from Pointe-Noire, Republic of the Congo - Th196 P3 | ecosystem: Host-associated > Arthropoda: Insects > Digestive system > Gut ...
CCATAACTGCGACTGTGTAAAACCGCAGCCACTTAAATAGATACCATCTGAACATCCTGTTATCTGATTTGTCGAAATTTCAAAATAAGGCGAATCGTAAATTGATATTGCAGCCTGTTCTGAATCGGTAAAATAACTATTTTTTACCGTTGTGCGGGCATAATCAAATACGGGATAAGGTGAATCCGGCAGCCTAAAATCCGACTGATAGGCAATAAAAAATGACTCATCAAAAGTACAGCCATCAATGGTTGCTTTGCTTGCATAAGTGGAAACATCGCTATTTGTAAAATTACAATTCGTAAGATTCAATCGGGTATTAACATGATTGAGGTTGGTATTGATAAAATTTACATTATCAAGACTATAGAGCATATTATCATAACTTACGATTTCATTAACGCTAAAATTTTTACCAATTGTAACACCGCCACTTAAATTGCTGAATATTGCACCATCGCCAATTGTTAAGTTGCCACCGTTGACTGTAATTGAATTGCCAACCCCGTTTACATCAGAGGTTATTAGTGCGTTTTCGCCGATTACAAGGTTGCCGTCTTCTACGACATTTATTCTACCGCCTCCTGTAAATGTAAGAGTACAATTATCAGGGACAGTGAGTGTGGCATTATTAGAAACTACTACTTTTCCTGCAATGGTAGCAGGACACATAAATGTTGCATCTTCTGCAAGTGTAAGACTTGTAACTTTGCGAAGCACATAAACATTGAAAAACGGACCCGTTACTTTTTGAATACCCATATGCCCATCTTCCAGATCTATAGGCAACACAGGAAAAATACCTGCTGTTGAAACGCCGTTAATATAGCCACTGCCATCATAAATTCCATTTTTTACGGGAGTACCAAAATAATCTTGTGCATTACGTATTTCGTAAAAATCCCCCGCATTTAAACCTGTTACTTCAGAAATATCAATATTTACAGTAGCCAATGAATCCGAGTTGTAAATAACAATATTTGCACGACCGGCTTCATATTGGTTGGGGTATACAAAGATTTCGTTGATGGAAATTACCGCTGAGGTATCGGAGTGTGCATCAAAACCTGTATCTCTTTGCCATTCATGGAAATATCTGTTAACCCACCCGGTTTCACCAGGCACTCCATTTATGAACCTGCATCTTTCCGTATAATTATACGAGTTGTAATCTATGTTGTAATCATCGACAACATTCGCATCTTCGTGAATGGTTAGTTTAATTATATCTGTACTTCCATATTTGTTGAATTTGTTATTTGTTGATGTAACTTTATCCCATCCACTCGCGGCAAGCATTGTACCGCCATTCATAATATAATTACCAGAAAAAATCAATTCCTGAACTTGATCCAGAACACGCGACGTAGAGATTCCTGCATTATGCCCATTTAGATTCAAATCATGATAAAAGTGATTATCAATGGCAATAACTGACTCAACACCCCAGCTGGTTACATAAAAATTATTGACAGCCCTTTGTTTTTCTGGCGTACTATAAGATTCGTCTTGGATATTAGAGGAAGTACCATTATTAAAAGATATATTCCTTTGGAACTCTAAGTTACCAAAGGAACCGGTACCTCCACCCCACGAATGAACACCATATCCAAATTGATTAAAAACAATATTATCATTGCATTTAGACGACGTACCGGCTGGTACTCTGACATATAATCCATGACCATGCCCTCGGTCAGGCCCTTCCCATCCATTGTTATAAATTAGACAGCCATAAATTTCACACTCACTAGGATTTTGAGCACCAAAATTTGCAGTATCATGTATAATCATGTTGATAAATTTAATGCCCTCTGAGGCTGCATTTATCCCAATGTTGCCTAAACGCAATTCTGGATCATGAGGGTCTGAACCAGCTGCTTCTGTTACTCTTTTACTACCCGTATCGGTAATTTCGATGTCGTAAAAATGGATATACGAACCCCGGATATCAATACTATTGTCTTTAACACTGTCAGGTTGTACACCGGGTAAAAAACCAAAATCAATAACAGCGTGCTCACCCGGAGCTGGCCGTACGGTAATAGGATTATCAGGTTCACCGAACAAGTAACAATAATAATAGGGCTCCTTAGGATTAACATAATACATGCTGCCCATCTTGTAAATGCCACCGCGCAGCAAGACCGTATCACCCGGCTTTACTTTTTTGTCCTGCATTTTCCAGGAACTAAAACCATAACCAATACCCCATGGTTCGTCGATACTTCCATTGCATGATAGGCTGGAATTAGGACCAGGGTATCCTCCACAGCGCGGACAGCAGTCAGTTGGATGGCTTCCGCAACCGTCAGGGGTTATGTAATACGTTTTGGGTGCGGGTAGCGTTGCGCTACTATTTACCCACCATGCGCTTAACACAATTGTTAGTGTTAGCGTTAAAAACTGAAAAAAGATTTTTCGCTTTTTCATCGTAAAAAATTTTAAATTTATAAAAAAAAAACCTACGGAAAACTTACAACAAACGGTACCAAATTTGCTGCCTTTTACCTCCGTAGTCGAGGCAAAAGAATATGCAAAATTACATCACTTTTTTTTATACCCCAAAAATAAATCGTACAAAAAATGTCCAATTTTTCGTACAAATGTCCAATTTGATGGACAAAATTATTAATTTTGCGGCGAAATAATTCAAAAAACTTTTATTATGAGCATAAGTAACAATTTAAGAGTATTGCGCGACAAAAAAAATCTTACCAACAGGAAGTTGCTGATATTTTGGGAGTTGAGCGCAAAACATACATAAGTTGGGAAAATGGAACTGACGTAAAAAGTTCCTATATACCACGCATTGCTGAATTTTATCAGATTGAAATCAAAGACTTGTTTCGAGATAAGCCGGGTGAAATTCACATTAATCAGTACAATTCAAACAATAACGATAGTTCCATCAATGGCATCGTTCTTTTATTGACCGATAAAGAATCTGTTAATGAATTAGTTAAGGTTTTGAAAAAAAAGATAAATATAACGTAATTTTGCGTTGTACCCGAACAAAATTATCTTTCGGTTATTTTTTGCATTTTTATAAACTAATAATAGTTACGCTGCATGCTCATATTTGGGTATCGTTGTGTGTGCAACCCTTGCGGTTGCATTATTTCCATCCCGTATAGTATTGTAGGGGCGAGGCTTGCCCTCGCCCTTTTATTTTAAGCAACCCTCGTAGTATTGTTTTTCCCAACCCTCCCACTTTTTTATTTTGGGCAACCGCAAGGGTTGCCCCTACAATGTTCCTCTCCCTTTCATTTAGGACGACCGCAAGGGTCGCCCTAACAGATACCGTAATACAATAGGATATTTGCTTTATGAATAATGTAGGCTAAAAGATTTTGTAAAAAGAAATCCAACAATTTTTGAATTTTTTTTTTGCAAATAAAAAAAATATTATTTTTGCAAAAAATTGTTTATTAAAAATATTTATAATTATCAATTAATTAATAACTTATGAAACGTAAACTATTTTTTATTACTTTTTTTATAAAAAGAACGTTTTTTATTTTTGCCTTGATTGGCTTTGTTGACTTAACTTCAATAGCAACATCACAAGAATATGATCCATTAGCAGTGCAGCGTATTAACTAACCACTAATTCCTTACCAGCGTCTTCGCCTCAACTCTTTCGCCATTGATATACAAAGCATAATGATAGAAACCTTCGGAAATTTTTGAAAAGTGGAATTTCTACATCTGGAGTTCTTAATTTCTAAAAAAAATATTTTTTAAAATAAATTTTTGGAACAATAATTGCATGGAATTTTTAGAATTTTATAATAAAAATAAATAATTAATATGAATCAAACTGTTGATATTAAAGAACTTAATGAACGTATTAAATTAGAAAGTTCTTTTGTTGATTTGCTGACAATCGAAATGAATAAAGTGATTGTCGGACAAAAACATTTAGTCGAAAGTCTATTAATAGGACTTTTGTCAGATGGACATATATTATTAGAAGGAGTTCCGGGTTTAGCAAAAACATTGGCAATCACAACACTTTCTAACATTGTAGATGCAAAATTTAGCCGTATTCAGTTTACACCCGACTTATTGCCTGCCGACCTTCTGGGAACAATGATTTATAGCCAGAAAAAAGAAGAATTTGCTGTGAAAAAAGGTCCCATTTTCACTAATTTTGTTTTGGCAGATGAAATAAATCGCGCCCCTGCAAAAGTTCAAAGTGCACTATTAGAGGCAATGCAGGAACGGCATGTTACCCTCGGCGACCAAACATATCCGCTGCCAACGCCGTTTCTTGTTTTGGCAACGCAAAATCCTATCGAACAAGAAGGAACATATCCGCTACCCGAAGCACAAGTTGATAGGTTTATGTTAAAAGTGGTAATTACTTATCCCGAAAAATCTGAAGAACAACAAATAATAAGGAATAATTTGGCACAAACATTTCCGCAGGCGGCTACGATTCTAAAACCCGAAGACATTATCAATGCCCGAAAAGTTGTTAAAGATGTCTATATGGACGAAAAAATAGAAAAATATATTATCGATATAGTGTTTGCAACACGTTTCCCCGAAAATTACAACCTGTCCCGTTTCAAAGAGATGATTTCTTATGGGGCATCGCCAAGAGCAAGTATCAGTATGGCTATTGCATCAAAAGCTTATGCATTTATCAAACGTAGAGGTTATGTGATACCCGAAGACGTGCGAACTATTTGCCACGACGTTTTACGCCACAGAATTGGTTTGTCTTATGAAGCAGAAGCAAATAACATTACATCCGAAGAGATTATTAGTGAAATACTTAATACTATTGAAGTTCCTTGATTGAGTAGTTAATGAGTAAATGAGTGAATAAGTGAATGAGTGTGATTATCTCAACAATAGTAATAATATGGGATCGAAATTATTTGATAAAGAAACTGAAGATAAAATTAGTTTTGTTACTTTTATTATTCCAATGTTCGCTCGAGCGTTTAAATTGAATAAGCAACAAACATATTTTTATCTAAAGAAGTTTGGCGGGTTGGATTATCTTTTTAGGCATTGGTGGACGTTGCATGCTGAAGACACTTATTGGTCAATGAGAGATTTGTATAAGATTTGTTATAAAAATGGAGGTATCAAATGAAAGTATTTCATGGTAGTTATATGGCGATTGAGAATATTAAATACTGAAAACTGAAAACTGAAAACTAAAAAAAATGGAAACATCAGAAATATTAAAACGTGTAAGGCAGATTGAGATAAAGACACGTGGACTTTCGTCAAATATTTTTGCAGGTGAGTATCATTCTGCGTTCAAAGGGCGCGGGATGATGTTCAGCGAAGTGCGTGAATATCAATATGGAGACGATATTCGCAACATCGATTGGAACGTTACAGCACGTTTTAATCAACCATTTATCAAAGTATTTGAGGAAGAGCGTGAAATGACCGTGATGCTTCTAATAGATGTTTCGGGATCACGCGAATTTGGAACAACATGGCGTTTCAAAAAAAATGTTATCACTGAAATAGCCGCCGTTTTGGCATTTTCGGCGATTCTGAACAATGACAAAGCGGGAGTGATTTTCTTTTCAAATAAAATAGAAAAATTTATTCCACCTAAAAAAGGAAAAACACATATACTTCACATTATCAGAGAATTAATAAGTTTTACGCCCGAAAATCGTGAAACAAATATTTCCGAAGTTTTACGTTATCTTACTAATGCTATTAAAAAACGGTGTACCGCATTTGTTATTTCAGATTTTATTGACGACAATTTTGAAGACGCACTAAAAATCGCCAATCAAAAGCACGACGTTGTTGCCCTAAAAGTTTACGACCCGCGCGAAACTGAAATACCAAACGTAGGTTTTATCCAATTTAAAGATGCCGAAACGAATGATTTAAAATGGATTAACACCTCAAGTCGTAAAAGTCGCGAAACATACAAAAAATGGTGGATTGAAAATGATATGAAAACTATTTCAACTTTTAGACGTGCCGGAGTTGACAATGTATCCGTTAGAACCGACGACGACTACGTTAAAGCTCTTATTTCGCTATTTAAAAAAAGAAGTTAAATGAATAAAAACAAAAATAATTTCAGAATTATAAAGATATTTGCGCTGATTGCCATTTTGGCATTTAATAAAGGTTCTTTTGGACAAAATGTGTCAGTTTCGACGGCATTAGATTCAACTTTGATGTTCATTGGAGGTCAGATGAATATGGTAATTGAAGTTGTTCAGCCTTCAGGATGGAATGTAGCGATACCCCACTTCCCCGACACTATCACAAAAAACATCGAAGTTGTCCATTTTTCAAAACCCGATACAATCCAAAACGGCGATATTTTAAAAATTTTGCATTCATACAGAATAACCTCTTTCGATAGCGGATTACATTATATTCCACCAATCGAAATAGAATATTTTATGGGCGAACTACTCGAAAATCGGGAATCTCTCCCACTTGTTCTCAATGTAATAAATCCATTTGTGGAAGTAGACCCCGAAAAAGGATTTTTTGACATCAAACAGCCACTTTCATTACCGTTCATATTGTCAGAAATTGTTTGGGTATTTAAGTGGATTGTTTTAGTGCTAATTGTTGCTGCATTGTTGTTTTTTGCTATTCGTTGGTGGATTGGAAAACGAAATCCTATTAAGGAAATTTTCTTTAAAGAAAAACCAAAAGAGCCCCCTCACATCATTGCTTTGCGAGAATTAGACAAAATAAAGAATGAAAAAATTTGGCAAAAAGGACAAGTTAAACAATTTTATTCGCAATTATCTGATGTATTGCGAGTTTACATGGAAGGCAGGTTTGGTTTTTTGGCAATGGAGCAAACAACACCCGAAATTTTGAATGATTTGAAATTGTGCGACTTATCAGATACAACTCTATTTCAACGAATGTCATATATTTTAGAAACAGCCGATTTAGCAAAATTTGCAAAATATGAACCCTTAAGAGACGAAAACGATAACTGCCTGCAAGGCGCATATTTCTTTGTGAACCAAACTAAGGCTGAAGAAGAAGTGAGTAGTGAGTAGTGAGTAGTAAGTAGTAAGTAGTGAGTAGTAAGTAGTAAGTAGTGAGTAGTGAGTAGAGAGTAGAGTTTAGATATTAGAGTTTTCAGTTTTCAGTGAATAAGTAGATATTAGAGAGTAGAGTTTAGATATTAGGTGTGAGAAAATGTAGGGGCAAACCTGCGTGTTTGCCCAAATGAATTAATAAAAATAAAAATAAATGCTTTTTGACGAATATAGTTTTTTTGAATATCAGTTCCCGGAGCCGCAATATTTGGGTGCAAAAAGTTCACTTTTATCGTGGATAAAACAATTTATACCTAAAAATATCGAAACAACATTAGATGCTTTTGCAGGCTCTCAATCGGTTAGTTTTTTATTTAAACAATTAGGATACAAAACAATAACAAATGATTTTTTAAATTTCAACAATCAAATTGGAAAGGCACTTATTGAAAACAAATCATTTACACTAAACAGTGATGATTTGACAGTTCTTTTTCAGGAATCACCACACAAAACATCTTATACTCTTATGGAAGAAACTTTTACAGATGTTTTTTTTGAGAGAAATGAGGCGATTTTTATAGATAATTTTAGAGCAAATATTCCTTTGTTGGACAGTAGATATAAACAAGGAATGGCTTATACAGTTATGAATCGCAGTTTAACGCGAAAAATTACAATGGGACATTTTGGACATTCTCAAGCATTAGTTTATGCCAATGATCCTGAAAGAATAAAACGCAATAGAAGTCTTATTCGTCCCATAAAAGATTTGTTTTTGGAACTTTTACCAATTTACAACAATGCTGTTTTCGATAATAAACAAGATAATAAAAGTTTTAATGAGAATATTTTAGATCTGTTGCCCAATTTATCAAATATTGATTTGGCTTATTTTGACCCGCCATATTGCGACAGTCATGCCGATTATCAAAGTTTTTACCATTTGCTTGAAACATACACAGAATATTGGAAAGAAAAATCATTTATTAACAGTATAAAACGTTATGAACCACAGCGTTATAGCGGATTTGACAAAAAAAGCATTGTCATTGAATCAATTAAAAATCTTTTTGAATTATCATCCCCAATTCCTTATTGGCTAATTAGTTACAACAATAGGAGTTTTCCTGATATTCGAACTTTTGAAAAAATAATTTCCAAATATAGAGATGTAAAAATTGAGGTTAAAACTTATATGAACGGAAGAGGTGGAAAAGGAAGTGTAGCAGGTAGCAAAGAAATCTTGTTTGTTTGCAAACCTAAAAAAACACATTGTATTACAAATAATTATTGACAAACATGAATAAAAGAGATTTTGATTTTTGGAATAACCTCTTTATGAAAGAACAATTAGAGGAGTTTAGCGGAAATAAAGAAGGTTTACTTTGGTTAAAATTAAAATCTATTATGCGCGTTGACTTGGTTAAAGGTTTTTTGGATTTTACTGGTTACAAAATAAATACAAAATCGCAATCTGAAAACTTTCGTGTTTTGTTCGATATACTTTCAAAAGATATTCTTAATTCTAATTCAATTTTAAATAAGTATATAAAAAATAATTTCGATAAACAAATAGAAAAAATTGATACACAACAATTAGTTTCTGAACTTTATAAACTTAAAAACTTTGAATGGGGAGGCGATAAAAATTCTTTGGATAAATATTTGATTAGCAGATATGTAAAAGTTTCTAACCCATCACTACAGAATTTGATGTCAAAATTTGAAACAGAAATTAATCCTGCAGTTCAAGGGTATGTTCTTAATAGTTGGTACAACTATTGGAGTAGTCTTTTGATTGAAAATATTTTTAAATCACATTCTGCCGTTTTGCCTACAATTGGAAAAATCAAAAATGTGGACTTTTTTATTGAGGATATTCCCTTTGATTTAAAAGTAACTTATTTTCCGGCAGAATACCTAAAGCAAAAAAGAAAAGAAGAAGGTTTTCCTCAAGAACTTACTTTCCTGAAACAGAAAGCCAAAGAAGCAAATATCTCTTTTGACAAAAACAGTAAGCCACAAAACATTTTCTACGAAATATCTGAGAAAATGAAAGATAAAAATAATGATTTTTGTAAACAAGTTTTACAAACTTTAAAAAATCAAAATCAAAAAATATTAATTGATACACAAACTAATACAAAAAATTTAGCAAAATGGTTATACGAAAATCAAGGCGAGATGCGTTTTGGTTCTGAAAACCGTTTGTATTTAGTCTTAGTTGATAATGAAGATTTTTATAATTCGTGGAAATTGAAACGAAATATTGATTTATTGAAACCAACAATTATTTCATATTTAGATAATTTTAAAAATAAAAATATTGAAGATTTAAAAATTTCTTTTGATTATAAAGGCAAGCCTAATAGTTTTAATACTTTTACAGACATAATTGTTGTAATAAAATAATAAATAAAATATAATAATCAAAATATAATAATCAAAATATAATAATTAAAATATAATAACTAAATACTGAATACTAAATACTGAATACTAAATACTAAATACTGAATACTAAACACTAAACAAAATGACATTCCTACACCCCCAATATTTTTTCTTATTGTTGCTATTAATTCCATTGCTTGCGTGGTATATATGGAAACAAAAGACGATGAACGCATCATTACAAATCAGTTCTTTCAAAGGATTTGGCACTATCAAAAAATCGAAAAAAATATATTTTAGGCACGTACCGTTTGTTTTGCGGATGTTAGCCTTGGCAGTAATAATAGCAGCATTGGCACGTCCGCAAAGTTTCAACAAATTGCGCAAAAGTACCACCGAAGGTATTGATATAATGATTTCATTAGATATTTCGAGCAGTATGCTTGCAATGGATTTCAAGCCAAACCGTTTAGAAGCCGCAAAAGAGGTAGCAATAGATTTCGTCAAGGGTCGTCCCACAGATAAAATCGGATTAGTAATTTTCGCAGCCGAAAGTTATACACAATGCCCTTTAACTTTAGACCATAACGTTTTAATAAATCTTTTCAAAGATGTAAAATTGGGTTTATTAGAGGATGGAACTGCTATAGGAAACGGACTTGCAACCGCCGTTGCGCGACTTAGAAAAAGTGATGCTAAAAGCAAAGTAATTATTCTTTTGTCAGATGGTGAGAATAATCGAGGCGAAGTGCAGCCACTCCAAGCAGCCGAAATTGCTAAAGAATTTAATATCAGAGTATATACTGTTGGAATTGGTACAATCGGAATGGCACCATTTCCAATGAATACTCATTTTGGACAGCAAGTACAACAAATAGAAGTTAAAATTGACGAACAAATGTTAACTGAAATAGCACGAATGACAAGCGGTAAATATTTCAGAGCAACAGACAATAACAAACTTACTGAAATTTACCAAGAAATTGACCAAATGGAAAAAACCAAAACAGAAATAGAAGAATACACACGAACAACAGAAGAATTTTTACCATTCGCTATTCTGGCTTTTTTGTTACTCCTTTTTGAAATTTTTCTAAAAAACACTTTGTTAAGAACAATACCATAAAATAGAAATAGTTTTAATTTTATAATTACAAACCGATGAGTCTCCTCCGAATAGTCAAATTGCATAACTACAAAGGTCACAAAGTGATTGCACAAAGTACCCAAAGCGTTAAATATCAACAGATATCAACTTGTGCTCTTTGTGCATTCTTAGTACACTTTGAGGTAAAGAACATTTTTCGAAGTGAGCTCAACAGATGAATAAAAAAAACACATATTATGATAATCACTCATTCACTCATTCACCCATTTACTCATTTACTTATTCACTCATTTTTCTGAAAACTGATAACTGATAACTGAAAACTGATAACTAAAAACTAATATTATGTTTAGATTTGAAAATCCCCAATATTTATATTTATTGCTATTAATACCTGCATTTGCGTTTTTACAACTATATTTATCGATGCGAAGGCAGAAGGCAATAAAACGATTTGGAAACCCCGAATTGATGGAACAGTTAATGCCCGATGTTTCCCAGTTTCGCCCCGTAGCGAAATATTATATGCTATTGTTAGCACTAATAGTTATCATATTAATGATGGCAACTCCTCAATTTGGGACAAAACTGCAAACTATACAGCGCAAAGGAATAGAACTTATGATTGCGTTGGATGTTTCCAACAGTATGAACGCCGTTGATATCGAGCCGAGTCGTTTGGAACGTTCCAAACAAGCCATTTCACGTCTTACCGATTTGTTAAAAAATGACCGCATAGGGTTGGTTGTTTTTGCGGGGCAGGCGTTTGTACAGGCACCAATCACATCTGATTATGCGTCTGTAAAAATGTTTTTATCGTCTGTAAATACAAATACTGTACCCGTTCAGGGAACAGCAATAGGAGCGGCAATTAATATGTCGCTTGCCTCATTTTCGGCGCAGGAGGATATAAACCGTGCAATTATTGTCATAACTGATGGTGAAAATCACGAAGATGACCCTATCGGTGCCGCTAAGAATGCTGCCGAAAACAATGTTCTTGTTTATACAGTTGGCATGGGAACAACAAAAGGAGTGCCAATACCCTTGGGTGGACAAGGAAATTTCCTTCGGGACAAAGATGGAAACGTTGTTGTTACAAAACTGAACGAAGAAATGATGATACAAATTGCAAAAGCAGGAAACGGTGAATATATCCCCGCAAATAATATCCGAGCAGGAGTTAATCAACTAGTAGATAAATTATCAGAATTAGGAAAATCTGAACTTGAATCCAAAGTTTATACCGATTTTGAGGTACAATATCAGTTTCTCGCTATTATTGCATTAATTATTTTAATCGGCGAACTTTTGATACTCGAAAGAAGAAACAGATTTTTGAGAAAAATCGAACTTTTTTAATTCTGTTTTGTATAATGGTTTCATTTTTAAATAGATATAAATATACCATAACGCTGTTTATTATATTACAGTTAATTGTTTTTTTTCAAATAAGAACTGCGTGGTATAGAGGTTCATATCTCTTTTATTTTTTCAATGCCTTCTCTTTGTTGCTTATTTTACATATTATCAGCAAAGGAAATTTTATAATTTCGACTGTTTTTAAAGTAGTTTTTTCGTTGCTCATTGCCTTCGAGGCATACTATGCTTTTTTCTTTAATTGCAGCATCTCTTTGGGAATAATTTCTTCTATAATGGTTACAAATATTAACGAAGCATCCGATGTAATGAAAAGTAGAATAATACCTACTACAATAATTTTGGGGTTGACACTTTTGGGAGTATTTTTGTGTAGTAATGAACTTAAACGTCTTAAAATCAGTATTAAATGGAGTTTATTATTGCTCGGATTTTACTTAATAGTATTTTATCCGCTTTATCTTTTTCAAAAAATCAAACGATTCGACGATTTTGCCTCCTATCATCGGGGAAATAAAATTTTGTCTCATCAAATAGTGATTACGGAGCGTTTCCCTTTATTATATGGACAAACTATATCTGTTATTGCTTTTTTGCATGAAAAGAAACAAGAAAAAAAATATTTGTTACGAGAGCGTACTTTGCCCGAAAATGTTTTTTTTGATACTTCAGAACACTTACCAAAAAAAATTATTTTTGTTGTCGGCGAAAGCCAAAACAGAAAACATCTCTCTTTGTACGGATATGACGTTAAAACTACTCCTTTTTTGGATAGTTTATATGAAACATCTTCTAATATGAGAGTTTTTGATGCAATTTCGCCGGGATGCACTACTTTAGACGTTACAAGATTACTCTTTTCGTTTGCTACTCCTAATAACTTAAACCCTTTTTATGAAAATAAAAATCTTATAGAATTGGCTAATGATGCGGGTTATCAAACTATTTGGCTTTCAAATCAGACTACTTTTGATAGATGGGGAAGCGTTACAACGCACATATCATCGTTGTCTAATGATAGTTATTTTACAGGATATGAAGAAACTGCAAAAGTTATTTCAGATTTAAAATTAATTCCAAAACTGAAAGAAAAATTGATAAATAATAAAAAGCAATTTTTTGTGATACATTTGCAAGGTAGTCATGGTAGTTATTCAACAAAATCTGATGATATTGATTTAATGGCAATTAAAGGAAATAATATTATAAACGAATACGACAGGTCTATCCACCACACTGACAGAGTTTTAAGAGAATTATATAATACTATTAAGGCTGATTCATCTACATTAATATTATATATTTCCGACCACGGAGAAAATGTTGAATTAGGCGGTCATGGTTTTATTAACAGAGGATTCCCGCAGTTTGACATTCCATTCTTTATAATAAATAATTGCAAAATAGATATTGACTCTATTGTTGATAACTATTTTTTGCATGATAAAAATAGAATTAATGCAGTGTCTACAATAAATATATTAGCAGAATTGATGGGATATTCGTTTTCTGAAGAAATTATTTCTGAACTAAGAGACGAATCATACTATATTTTTCACGTTAATTGGAAAACTTATAAATGGGAGGAGTTAGTGGTTAGTGATTAGTGGTTAGTGATTAGTGGTTAGTGATTAGTGATTAGTGGTTAGTGATTAGTGGTTAGAGATTAGCGGTTAGTGGTGGTTAGTAGTTGGTGGCTTACAAAAATAAAAAAATTAGTGATAATTAGTGTAATTAGTGTAATTTGTGGGTAAAAAAATAAAAAAATTAGTGATAATTCTTGTAATTAGTGTACTTGCTTTATTCATAAGAAATGAAAATATTTTTTAATCACAAAGGAACACAAAAAATAACTGAAAACTGAAAACTGAAAACTTTCTTTGCGTTCTCAACTTTGCGCCTTTGCGTTAATAATTAATAAAAACCTTATTTTTACCTTATTTTTTTAACAAAACAACCTTAATAGAAGTAATTAGTGGCTAAATAAAATAAATAAAATAAAAATGAAAAAGATAACAATAGCAATCGTATTAGTAATAGCAATAGTTTTCACAATTATTCTTCTTTGGCGATTGCCATCTGATTGGAGAGAAAAACTGCTATTTCCAATCAAAATGCCTGATGTAGTTACTACTGCCAAAACAAATAATAGTGATACTCATCATTTCGATGAAAAAATTTGGCTACATAGAGTGAACAGCATCGAGCGGGCAAAACTAATGCAAGATAATTATATCGGTTTCGAAATTGATATTATTTGGGATTCAGATAGTTGCTTGTTCTATATTGCACATGACCCCCATCCTGAAATATATGTGACTTTAGAAAATTATTTTGATAATATTAATAATTGTCATGGACGATATTTTTGGTTAGATTTCAAAAATTTAAATGAAGAGAATTTAGTTCTTGCATTGGAATATTTGTTGAAATTAACAAAAAAACATAATATAGATATTAAAAATGTCATTGTAGAATCAATGTCGCCTGATATATTATCAAATTTTACAACGGCTGGATTTTCAACAAGTTTTTATTTGCCAATCTGGGATTTTAATCCATATACTTCCACAGAAACAGAAATAACCGAATATGCAAAATTAATTGATTCATTACTCCAAAACAGCAATGTAAACTACCTATCAAGCGACTTTTTGTCATACCATTTCATAAAAAAATATTTCCCCGATTCGCACTTTTTATTATGGCATCTAAAAGAGAGCCGACTAACTCCTTATGTTAGAAAAAAACTTACTAAAGACAAAAATGTAAAAGTAATATTAACGCACGAAATATCTGAGGGTTATTGGTAATTCCAAAAGTTAAATCTCAGATTTCATTACCTTATAAACGTTTTTTTGTTATTTTATAAGGAAAAATCTATTTTTGCTGAGGAAACCAAAATGTCCTACATTTTGGTTTTTTGCATTCGGTTAGGCGATGCATTGAGCTTGTCGACAAGCGCAAAGCAACGCCTAATGGAATGCAAAAAACTGAGGTTGATAAATATTTCATAAAAAGGTGACATTTCGATTTCCTCGGAGGTCAGGTAATCTGAAATTAATGCCAATTCGTGTAATTCGTGGCTAAAACATAATCGTGTAATTGATGGCTAAAAATAATTACAAAAAAAATCTTTTTTGTAATATTTTCAAAAAAAAGTGTACTTTTGCACTTTAAAATAGTTCAAAAAATATAATAATAAATTGAATAACTACCATGAACAAAACCCTCACATTTATAGCAATCATTTTATTGCTACCAAACTTATTTATAGGACAGATGAAAAAAGAGAATATGTCTGAAAACAATGAAATCAGGCAAAAAATTGAAACATTTAGGAATAGCGGCTTACCGCAGTCGGGAATTGAATATACCGATGAAATAATGAAAAAAGCCCTTTCCGACAAAAACACAATAGATTTTATAATTGCACTTACGGCAAATATGGAATTTCGGCAGTTTGTTACCGAAGATGCGGACGCAGTTTTCATTGACGAACTAGAAGCAATGCTGCCAACTTTGTGGATACCTGCTAAAAATATCGTTCACTCGTTTACGGCTGACAGGTATCAGGCTTTTTACAGTAATAACAGGTGGAAACTACTTGAACAAAAGGCAGTTGAAACCAATAGTAGCGATGTCCGCGAGATGAGCGCTGCCGAACTGTCGGCAAAAACCATGTTTCATTATCAGGAATCATTGAAAGATGCGGTTTTACTGCAAAAAGAGAATTCAGACAATTATAAACCGCTTTTTATGCCAAATTCGGGTAAATACGACTTGCGACCATCATTGTACGATGTGCTTGCGGTTAAAGCAATTGAAACTTTGTTGAGTGACGCATTATACAAGGAGCCTGCCCAATCCGATTTGATTCTCGAAAATCCTTTGATTTTGGGAGATTTAGAGCAGTTTTTGTCAATAAAAATAGATAATACGACACAAAATGCAGTTTTATCAGGTATAACAGTATTGCAAGAATGGTTGAATTATCGCAAAAAAGAGAATAATTTTAGTGCGTTGGCAGATGCCGATTTGTTGCGTTTACAAACTATGAAAAATATATTTACCAGTGATGATGCCGATGATTTATACGAACAAGCGTTAGATAAATTATCTATAAAGTCGAAAAACACACCTGTTTATGCCTCAATACTTTATACAAAAGCCGATTTTCTGAATAAATTGTCTAATGATTATTCTTATGATTTTCCTTATGAAATTTCCGAAAATTATGAGACAAACACTGAAACTCAACGTAATTTTCTAAAAGAAGCCTTGCAAATAGCGCAACAGGCTATTGAAACGTATCCTGAATCTGAAGGCGCTATTCATTGCAAATTATTAATTGAAAACATTAATAGTCAGGAACTTACTTTAATTGCAGAAAAAAATGTATCAATCGGCGAAAATATAACATATAATACAAGGTATAGAAATGTTCCCAAAGGACATATTTACCTGTATAAACTTACTGATAGTGAGAACTTTAAATCGTTAAATGAGCAAGAAGTATTTGCTCAAATAGAGAAAATAAAACCTTTGAGAACAGAAATCATTGAAATACCCGACTTTGGCGACTATAAATCTCATTCTGCGGAAGCCTCTATTAAAGGAATCAACGAAACGGGCTTATATTCTTTGGTTATTGCATCAACGCCTTTGCACGATAATATTGCTAAAACAAACCTTTTTTCTGCTGCGGTTTTTAGGGTTACAAATCTTGCGCTTATAAATCGTAACGAAAAAAATATCGATTTAGCGGTTGTAAATCGTATTACAGGCGAGCCGATTAAAGGCGCTGAACTCCAAATTTATGAAAATAACAGAGGAAAAATTGAAAAAGGCACAATTTTGAAAAGTGATGAAAACGGTTGTGTAAAATATAACATACCTTCATCGACCAACTATGTAACAAGGTATGTGGCAGTTAAGCATGGTAACGACATTTTTGTTTCAGAAGGAATGTGGTGGCAACCGTCTCAAAATCAACAACAAAGGTTTAACGAGCGTTTCTTTCTGTTTACCGATAGAAAAATTTACAGACCTGGTCAAATTGTTTGGTTTAAAGGTATTTTGATGGAAACAGACGGCAAAAAAGCAAAATCTGTTGAGCGTAAAAAAGTAGAAGTATCCTTGCACGACGTAAATGGCAAAAAAATATCTACTCAAACTTTTGTTACAAACGAATTTGGCAGTGTAAGTGGTCGATTTTTGTTGCCCTCTGATATTTTGCCCGGAAATTTTATGATCCGTTCCGACAAAGGTAGCCAATCGATTAGTGTGGAAAACTATAAAAGACCTCGTTTTGAGGTGATTTTAAACCCATATAACGGGCTTGCAATGGTAGGTGACGAAGTGAAAATTACAGGAAAATCAATAGATATGACGGGTTTTCCGTTGCAGGGAGCATCCTATCGTTGGCAAGTAGTGCGAGAAAGAAACTTTTGGAGAGGTTGGATGCCCACGCCATCTACCTCAGAGCCAATCGCATCAGGTACGGGAATTATTGACGAAACAGGAAATTTTGAAATCGCTTTTATAGCGACTGCAAAAAAAGAAAAATATGTTCCATATTGGCGAGGAAACAGTTTCAAAATTGAGGTTGATGTTACAGATACAAACGGCGAAACCCGCTCTACTACGCAAAGAGTAACTATTGACGAAAAAGTTTATATTCCAACTATTACTCTTTATAATGAAAATATTTTTTCAGGAAATGAACTGTCTGTTGTTTTTTCTTTGCGAAATATGTCTGATAATGCGGTAAAAGGCGAAATCAAATATAAAATTGAGCGTTTGGATGTTCCTGCCGAAGTGCAGCCCGCAAGTCGATGGGACGTTGATGCAGTTGTTGGTAAAGGAATTTTGCCGCAGCGCGAAAAAAACAGAAATGAACTTTGGAAACAATGGAAAACGGCAAAACTTATTAAAGAACAGAAACTTACAATTGACGGTACAAGCAATGAAAATATTAAGTTCGACACGCCGCTATCCGAAGGAGTTTACAAAATAACTATGGAAATTGCCGACAAAAAAGGTAAAATCCAAAAATCAGAGGAACGTTTTAATGTTATTACGGGTAAAGATTTCAATCCAGGCACTGGCTTATTGGTTGCTGTTCCGCAAACAGAATATGTACGTGGTGAAACTGCTAAAGTCATGATTTTCAGTTCATTTAAGCAAGGGTCAATTTTTTTGAGTATAAGCAATGGCGGCAAAATAATTCACGAACAAGTTATTAAAGCAAACTCCAAAGATAAAACAATTTCGCTGCCAATTAAAGATGAAATGACGGGAAATATTTCTGTTAATGCCGTTATTATCAACCGAAACAGAGAATATGAAATCTCTAATTCTTTTATGGTTAAAAATGAAGAACGAAACTTAAAACTCAAATTATCAACATTTAGAGAACAAGTTTTGCCCGGAAGTAAAGAAAATTGGACTTTAACAGTGCTTGACCATAACAATAAACCCATTAAAACTGAAATGCTTGCATTGATGTATGATGCCTCGTTAGACCAATTTAAGCCCAATCAAATGGGGTTTAATCTATTTTATGACCATAGTTCAAGTTTTCCGTGGCAAACGCAAAACAGTTTCGGAACTATATATGGTTGGGGTAGAAACAATTATCTAAGTTCAATTAAATTTCCCGAAAATTTTAATCAATCCTATCCTGTTTTTAATTGGAATATTTTTATGGGATATAATTATAATACGAGGTCAAGGCAGATGCATTTTGGGTCAGTGCCAACAGGTGCGCCCGTGATGGCAAAAGGGGCTGTTATGCTCGAAGAAAGCGTTATGGATGCTGCAATGAATGTAAATGATATGGATATGGAAGAAAGAATTAGCGCAGAATCAGATACTAATCAATCAAATTTAACAACCAACACTCTACGTTCTAATTTTAATGAAACGGCATTCTTTATGCCTGAACTTTTTGCAAACGACAAGGGTGAGTCCACATTTTCGTTCACTTTGCCCGAAAGTATTACAAAATGGCGTTTTATGGCATTTGCACACAACAAAGAAGGTGCATCGGGCATAACCGAACAATTTATTACTGCATCAAAAGAGTTGATGGTTGTGCCAAATTTGCCACGTATAATGCGTGAAGGAGACGAATTGACCCTTCCTGCAAAAATTATAAATAGTTCGAGCAAAGATATTTCAGGAACGGCACAACTTACTGCAAAAGACGCAATTACAGGCGAAATAGTGAAATTAAACGAAACATCAATTAATTGGAATGTTTCACCAAACGGTTCAGCAAATGTAGAGTGGAAAATTGTTGTCCCTCAAAATGTTAAAGGTTTGATGATAACCGTTACTGCCGATTCAGATTTGCACAAAGACGGCGAAGAACGACTTATACCCGTACTCCCTGTTATGATGCAAATAACTGAAACTATGCCTGTTACACTTACAGGAAAAGGAAAACATAAAATCGAAATGGAGTCGCTTGTCAATTCTAAAAACGAAAATCATCAAAGTTTTACATTCACATATACGCAAAATGCTGCTTATGAAATACTTGACGTATTGCCGTGGCTTATCGAGCGTCCTTATAAAAGCGCCGACCAAGTTTTTAACAAATATTTTGCAGCAACAGTTGCAAAACAAATTTTTAAGGAAAATCCTGCCCTTGTAAATATTTTAAAGGCGTGGGCAGCCGCACTTCCCGGAGACGAAGATGCTTTATTATCGGCTTTTGAGAAAAATCCCGAACTAAAACAAATTGCCCTTTCTGCAACTCCGTGGCTTACTCAAGCAAAAAATGATGCTGAAAGACGCCGACAATTGGCATTGTTGGTAACGGACGGCTATTTAGAATCGGAACAAGCAGCCGCTTTGAGCAAACTTGCCGCACTTCAAAAGCCAGACGGAGGTTGGTCGTGGTACGATGGAATGACTACTTCTTCCTTTATTACTTCTGAAATTATTGCTGGTTTTGGCTATCTAAAAAAGTTGAAAACCGAACAATCACGTGAAATTGAACAAATTACATCAAAAGGTGTTTCGTGGCTTTTAGACGATATCAAAAAAAGTATGAACGACGCAATTAAACAGCAGGAAAAGTCGGGTACAAAAGAAATTGTTGCAAGCCATACGGTTATTAAAAACCTTTATGCGGTGAGTTTTTTCATTAATAAAAATATTTCTGAACAGGAAACATTTTGGCTCGAAAAAATTAAATCTGATTATTTGAAAGATGACGTTACTCGTCAAGCAATGTTGGCTACACTCTATTCAAGGTATGGAAACCAACAAGAGTCGGGCAAACTGTTGCGTTCCGTTTCTGAAAAAGCAATTAAAGGAAACCGAAACGAACAATTTTTCAGAGCAGATTTCGGACCATTTTGGCATCAAGCGCCAATTGAAAAACAGGTTGCAGTTTTGGAAATGCTTTATGAAGTTGATAAAAACAATAAATTAATTGCAGGTTTGGAAGATTGGTTAATAACTCAAAAAAGAACTCAATCGTGGAATACCACAAGAGCAACATTATCAGCAGTTTATGCATTGGCAATTTCACCACGAAATTTGTTTGAAGTTACTAAAACCGATGAAATAAAAGTAGGCGATAATTTATTAACCCCTCCTCAAACGGTTTCGGGTACGGGATATTTTTCTCAAACGTGGAACAAAACCGAAATTAGTAGTAAATTAGGAAAAGTAGAAATAACTAAAAATTCTGACGTACCATCGTGGGTATCACTGCATTGGAACTATCTGAAAGAAGAAAAAGAAGTAAAAAAAGGCGGTTTCTTAGAGGTGGACAAAAAAATATTTAAAATGACCTTAAACAAAGGAGTGCAAGAGTGGACTCCCATTTCAGACGCAACAAAACTGATACCCGGCGACAAAATTTTGGTACAATTAATTGTAGAAACTCCTCAATCGCTTGATTTTGTGTATGTAAACGATAAACGAGCCTCAAGCCTCGAACCAATTGACATATTTTCAGGTTACCGCTATCAATCAGGCTTAGGATATTACGCATCCGTTACAGATGCAGGCGCTGACTTCTTTATCGACCGTCTTCCAAAAGGAAAATATACATTTACCTACGAATTAGTCGTTTCACACAAAGGATACACCACATCGGGACCCGCAGTTGTAGAATGTTTTTATGCACCCGAATTTTCAGGACACAGCGGAGGAATGAGGGTGAGGTCTGGTGATTAGTGGTTAGCGGTTAGTGGGAAACTTTGTGGGACTTTGTGGTAGAAAAATTTGTGCGACTTAGAGGTGTGAAAACATAATCTATTACAAATAAATTTAATTAAACGGCATTCCGTTAGAAATGCAACCCTCGGTAGAAAATGAGAATGACGTGATCCCTCTGCATCCCGTTAGGGATGCATCCTTAACGGGATGTAGTAGCAAAAATTAGTAGAATTTTGGTCAGCAAGGGATATGTCGAAGTTATTAGAATATTCGGAATACCGACATTTTTTGCCCGTAATTCGACGCTTATAACCGTCTAACAACCGAAGACGAAAAACGTATATTTTTAAGAGGAGAATTGACACGACATAATTTATTATTGGCAGATGCCGCAAAAAATGCAGGAAATTATACCTGCAATTATAGAAAATCGCGACAATTTAGTATGTGGCAAATCGGGAGTTTAGAATTTCCCCCAAATAAATAAATCGCTACTCACACCCCTCAAGCAGCATCGTTAATTCCTGAAAATCCGGAACGGACAATTGTTCGGGGCGGAGTCCAAAAATTGAAAGTTGTTTAACGGAATCAATGTTTAACAGCAACTTACTCAAACTGTTGCGTAATGTTTTGCGCCTTTGATTAAAAGCAGTTTTAACTACTTTTTTGAAAAAATCTTCATCACAATCAAGTTTTGTTATGTTGTTGCGTGTCAACCGGATAACGCTTGATTTCACTTTTGGAGGGGGCGTAAAAACATTTTCATCCACAGTAAAAAGATACTCTACTTTATAAAAAGATTGCAATAAAACACTTAAAATACCGTACTCTTTTGACCCCGGACCTGAAGCTATGCGTTTTCCTACTTCTCTCTGCACCATACCTACTAAGGAAAAAATTTTGTCTCTATTTTCATAAGCTTTAAAAAAAATTTGATTTGAAATATGATAGGGGAAATTGCCAATAATAGAACATTGTCCGATGGGAAATATTTCCTCAAAGTTTAATTTAAGGAAATCTATTTCAAACAAACGTTCCGAAATTTTTGGATAATGTTTTAATAGGTAGCAAATTGACTCTTGGTCAACTTCGACGTAGCGCATATCTAAATCAGTTCTATCCATTAAAAAACGTGTTAAAACCCCCATTCCTGAGCCAACTTCAACGGCTTGTGCAGGTGAGGATTGAAGGCTGTCAACAATTTTTTGAGCAATCGTTAAATCATTTAAAAAATGCTGACCAAGATATTTTTTTGCTTTGACTCTTCGCATTTAGATATATTCCAATAATTATTAAATACAACCGCTGGACAAGTGTTCTATTTTTTTTTATAACACACAAAATGATAATTTTTTACACCATAAAACGACATTTATTGAATTTTATTTCAAATTTTGGTTGCACAAAAAAATATTTATAATTTTTGATTATGTAAGTTCAGAACTCCTGACTTAGCGCAAACTCGATTGTCGTATATTTTTCACAAATATTTCAGACTTCTTTTATTCATTTCTGATCAAGATTCCTCACTTCGTTCGGAATGACTGTATCAGCCTATAAATTATGGCGGTTCCAAAAACAGGTTTAAGCAGAGATCAATTTACCTTAATTTTACTTTTTATAACAGAACAGCAC
>Ga0099364_10003930_pt1 | contig 22712 bp, 17 predicted proteins | sample TergutTh196P3_FD_73070 | JGI IMG/M metagenome (GOLD analysis project Ga0099364, IMG submission 73070) | Microcerotermes parvus P3 segment gut microbial communities from Pointe-Noire, Republic of the Congo - Th196 P3 | ecosystem: Host-associated > Arthropoda: Insects > Digestive system > Gut ...
ATTTTGGACAGGCCCACGCCCCTCCCCCCCGCGACCGAAAAAAAGAAAAAAAAGAAAGGTTTTCCGGATCTCCCCAAACCCCCCCAAATTCCCCCCCCCCCCCCCATTTTAACGTTTTGCAAAACGGAAAAGGTCATCGTCGTCGGAGCGGGCATTTCTGGAGCAACTCTTGCCCGTCAGATCGCCGAAACACACAATGAGCCGGTAATCGTTATTGACGCAAAATCGCATATCGGCGGACATTGCTACGATGAAAAACAAGACGGAATCATGGTTCATCGGTACGGCACGCACATTTTTCATACCGACAACAAAAACGTTTGGGATTTTCTCTCCCGATTCACAAAATGGTATCCTTATCAGCATAAGGTGCGAGGCTTGATCGATGGTCAAATTGTCCCGATTCCGTTCAATCTGAATTCATTGCATCAACTGTTTCCTCGAAATCTTGCGGACAAAATGGAAAACCGCCTGCTGGAACATTTCGGCTTCAATAAGAAAGTCCCGATTTTGGAACTGCGAAAGACAGGCGACAAGGACTTGGAGCATCTGGCAGAATATGTCTATCAGAAGATTTTCCTCGAATACACTTTGAAGCAGTGGGGACTGACACCGGACGAGATCGATCCCAGTGTTACGGGGCGTGTACCGGTGGTTATCAGCCGTGATGACCGGTATTTTCAAGACAAATATCAGGGGATACCGCAAGAAGGTTATACCGCGACGATCGAAAAGATGCTTGACCATCCGAACATTGTGGTCGAACTGAACACGCCGTTTGAAAAATCAATGCGGGCTGACTCACTATTCTATACGGGTTCGATTGACGAGTATTTCGATTTTGCGCTGGGCGAATTGCCTTACCGCAGTATCCATCTTGATTTTGTATCGTTTGACAAACCGCTCTTTCAGGAGGTTGCGGTGGTGAACTATCCTTGCAATTATGACTGGACTCGCATTGGCGAATACAAATGGTTTCTGGACGACAAAGCGGAGAGTACGATTGTTTCGTTTGAATATCCGATGGCGTTTGAGCGCAATAAAAATGACCGCTATTATCCGATAGTCGGCGAGGAAAACGGAAAACTTTACAATCGTTATCTTGAGTTGGCAAAAGATGAGCCGCATGTACAGTTTTTAGGCAGGCTGGGCGATTACAAGTATTACGACATGGACACTGCCGTTGCCCGGGCGTTGGAAGCCGCCAATGAGTCTGCTTCCACAATCAAAATGGAGCATAACACCGAAAGGAGGAAAGCGGTATGAAGAATATCAGAAATAAAGTCGCTATCGTGCTTTTAGCACACTCAGATTTTGAATCGCTTGAGATTTCCCTTGCAGCGCACACGAAGTTTTTGCCGGAAGACGTGAAAATTTTTATTCTTCAAAACGGACGCGGCAGTTATGATTGCGAGAGAACGTACCGCGTTGCAAGGCGGTATGCGGATCTATTCCCGCGTAATGTTACTGTGGTGGACTGGATTGAACCGCAGGTAGCCTATCATGCCATCAAGTCGCTTTTAAGCGATGATTGTATGAGCAAATTTGATTACATCTGCAAAGTAGATGATGACGTTTTCCCTATCACGCACGATTGGCTTGACACATTGTGTAAGTGCTATGAAAATGCACACTCGCAATACGGCAATGACCTTGCCTACGTAACCAGCCTCGTCAACAACAATCCTTTTGGTTTTGTCCAGTTGGTTGAGAAAACGCATTTGGGCGAAGAGTATTTTGCAAAAATCGCTAGAGAGTACATTGTCGGGGTTCCGCGAGAGTATGCTCCGTGCCATCGTTCTGAATATCCAGAGAGGCTGTTGCCTAAAAGCGAATTGTCCTCTTTTGCTTATGGGACTGGAAGGCGTAATCCCTACGTCGCCCGATGGATACACTCAAAGACCACACTGGATGCCGATGGTTTCATTGAGATGACCCAAAACCTTGCGGACGTTGAGGTTGATGCAACAGAGCGCTACTCCATTAATCTCATGATGTTCCCAAAGCAATTCTGGAATGACATCGATTGCGGCAATAGCAGCGACGAATTTTGTTCGCACATGTATTGCAGAGAAAACAATAAGAAGATTATAGCGGCACTGAATGTGCCGTCTGTCCACTTGTTTTTTCAAGGGCAACGCGACGAAAACAAAGATTTAATTCCAGCGATTCGCGACTATTACCAAAGTTGGCTCGACTTGCCGTTCCCGATCTCGCTTTGTCCACTAAAGGAATACGAAAACGAAAACAGGCTGCGTTTCTTAGAAAGGAGATTCCACGCGAAAAAATCGCGTAAAATGGCAACACACTTGAAGTATAGGGCATACAAAGTTCTATCCAAAATTACTTTTGGCAAACTACGAAATAGATGCCTTGCCCAAGCGAGACGGTATAAACAACGTCTATGAGTTCATTAGTGCCTCGGCGGTTAAAAGTTACAGTCCCGGCGGATAAAAAGTTCACAGAGCCCGGATTGGAAGCTTCGACGAGATAACGAAAACGCCGGAGCTGCCGCTCCGTGGACGGTTTTTTTCTTTGTGCTCCTTGTGCACTTTGCGGTTAATCCTTTTTTAACCGCAAAGAGCGCAAAGGGTTGCGCAAGGGACACAATATGTTGTCCACTCCCTCGTGTCCTTTGTGGTTCATTCTTTTCAACCACAAAATGCACAAAGAGCACAAAGACACATCTAAAAATCACTGATTGAGCGCAGTCCGTACTTCGTCCGGCTCGATGAAGCCGTTGTTATTTTTGTCGAGACTCTGGAACAGTGCCACAGCTCTCAAAGAGAGTGTCGGAGCGAACTCCGCTAATGAAATCTGACCATCGCCGTTTTTATCCAGCAAGATAAACCATCTCGGCACTCCTTGCAAATGTTCCGGCAACACGTGGTAAGGTCGTGCCGACGGAAGTTGACGCTCCTCCAACATTTTCTGATAGACATCCTCATCCACCGCCTCTTCGTTTGCACTCATCAGGGCTTCCGTGGTGTCTTCCGCTGATTCCCGAACCGTCTCCACGGGGACAACCGGCGGCACAGGGGGAGGCTGCCAAACGGGACGAAAGATACGCATATTGGCCGGATCAAATCTATACGGCTCCGACAGGTCAAGCATCACAGTACGGTGAATCGTGCGTGTTTGTCCGTAATGTCTTAAGTACCAGATGAGTTCATCCCGGGTGATTTGTGTATCGCCGTCGCGGTCTATTGCCCGAGGCGTGCCGGGCATTTTTTCCCATTCTTCCTGTTGTAAGATACCATCGCCGTTTTGGTCGTACCGCTGAATGACCGTATCCGCGTACCGCACCACTTTTGCCGGAGCGGGCGGCAGTCCTTGAGCAGACAGGTCGGGCAACAGCAAAACAACTCCAAGACAAACGAAGAATACTCTTGTCATGTTCAAAGGCATAAAGCGGAAAGCACTTACCAGACATTCTCTGCCATTATCCCGCTTCCCCGATTTGCCGTCAAGGGCGCAGCCTGACGGCAAGTTTCTCCGGGTGTGCGTTAAATCTTTTTGGGAAGTTTCCAAGCGTAGTTCCATCGGTTTGAGGAGAGGGCGGCAGAAATGACGGCGATTCGGTTTGCCCGATCCACACGCCAAAGCACACAAGAAGCACAAAGGAAAACGACCACTTGATGCCCGTTGCCCGTATAGCCGAAGTGAATGCAGCGAAAGACGCAATTTTTTCCATTATCGGCATTTTTTGCTCATTCCCCTCTTTCGGTTTTACCGATACCATCGATATAACCGTTAAATTCATTAGGGTAGGCAATTTGATTTTTTTAATGATGTACAGAGAGAAATTAGGTAAAATGGGGGGGGAGCAAACAAGGCTATTTAGGAAAAATTATAAAGACTATTTAGTGAAAAGTGCACACGTCTGGGTGTGGGCTCTTTTTTTGTTATTGCCTTCCCTTTCGGCACAGGAGCGTGGGGCATTGCCGACGGGCGAAGTCCATTGTGAGAGTGCAGCACCAACCAGTCTTTTGCATTACCGGAAGGGCATGTACATCTTTGATATGGGAGTTCTCGCCCGAACCTATTACAGTAATGATCAACGCCTGCAATGGACAGGCAACGAGGAAACAATGGGGGCAGAAGGTATCTTGACTCCCGTCTTGCTGATAAGCCAACGGGACAGGATGGGAGGCGTATGGTCTGCTCACGGAGAATTTTATCTCCAAGAAACATTGAACGAAAATGCTTACATTAATGTACGGGGAGACCGTGCTGTTCCCAAGGGCTACGAGAAAGAACGTCAATCCTATCGTGCCAATTTTAATCATGCCGCCTTTGAGATTTCTCAACTCAACATCCGTTACCGCAATCCCGGCTTTGAATTTCGGGCGGGCAAGATGGTCTCTCCCTTTGGCAACTGCGTGGTGCCGGTGATGACCAATAGCCGTTGGGATGCCCCCTTTATCCGTACGGAGTCCATGCTTTGGCGTGATAGCGGACTGTTGTTCCGGTGGACACCTTCGATTTTTGATATTTGTTTTGCCGTAACCAATGGCTGTGAGGGACTTGACACGAATTCGATGAAAGCATTTACTGGACGATTGGGACTGAATTTCCCCAATGCGCGGCTGGGCATCAGTGCTGTTTTCCATGACGGCGAAGGGTCGGAGGAGCAAAAGCAATATAGACAGCACGTCGGAACGGATGCGGTGTTTCGGTTCGGAAATTGGGTGCTTTCTTCGGAAATCATTTACGACCAATATGGCATGCATCGGGAATATGATCCGGCCGACATCTTTTGGAAGAAGAGTATTTATTATCGGCAGATCAATAAAGAGGACAAAAAGCCCATCAGCGGCTGGGGCGGCTATGTGGATTTGACATACAATTATCAACCGTGGTTTTTCAGTCTCAACTATGGAGAGTTCCATCCTGAACAGTTGAAAGTGCCTGATGCTGCAGATCCGGTACGGGGAGAGTATGCTCATTATTATACCAACCACAACATTGTGAATCGGCGTTTTATGGTAAAGTCCGGCTGGAACTTTACGAAGAATATTCAATGGTATGGCGTATTCATTGTGGAAAATGGCGGATACATAGCCCAATCCGGCCGCCCGCGGCGAGGGTACGCCTATATGACGGGAGTGAAGATGGCGTTCTAACGGCAGTGTGTACCTTTGCCCTTAGACATATTGACCACGGGTAGAAAGCGGACTTTTTCTTTGCATCCCTTGCGGTTATACTGAAAACGGGCGGTGATACTGAAAACGGTATGAAATTGGACTTTGCGCCCCCTTGCGCATCCCTTTGCGTACTTTGCGGTTACGGGGTTGGCGGGAAAAATTGCAAAGAACAAACAGAGCCCGGTGCGGCAGCACCGGAAATGCCGCTCCGGGCTCTGTGAACCGTGTCTCTGTGAACTGTGTCTCTGTGAATAAGTTTCTTCTTTATGTTGCTTATTTTGCCTAGATTGACTAATCCGCAAAGTTTTCGCAATAGAAAAAAGTTAAAAAAATTCTTTTTTTACTCTCCAAGACTCAAGCCTGATGGTTAAATAGACGATACACTCTGTAACCCTGAAAAAGTTATGGCGTGCGGGAGGCACATTCAGGGATGAGTCAGGAGCCGATTGGGAAGTTTGGGCCGTGTGTTGGCCCGTCGGGACTGACACAGTTAACCAACCGTCGTTCCTTCTCAAGAGGAACCAACAAAGAAAAAGGAGAATTACCCGATGAAAGTCAGAGTTTTAATGGCTACCCTCGTTATCACCCTACTGCTGGGTGTTCAGGGCTTTGCGAATCCTTGTGATTCAGCGTGCTTCGATCCGTGCTCGGCATGTGATCGAGGTGCAGTGCGAAACGGCGATCTGTTCGGCGGTCTGAAGAGACTGCTCAATGGAGTCCGTATCAACAACTGCGACCCCTGCGAACCCGTTGTTGCTTGCAATCCGTGCGATGATGTCGCCGTTGCTTGCAATCCGTGCGACGATGTCTGCAGTCTGCCCCGCGGCGGCTTCGGACTCTTCCGCAACCTGTTTGCCAATCAGGCCTGCACTCCCTGCGATTCCTATGACAACGGCTGCGATCCTTGCGGCATCGTCGTCGACTGCGATCCTTGCGGTTTTGCGGACAATGGTTGCGCCACCCCGGCGTTCCGCCCCTTCCGCAATCTGTTCAGCGGTCTCCGCTTGAATCGCGATTGCTTCGCCGATTGCGGTCCGTGCGACATTGTCAACGACTGCGGTCCTTGCGGTTTCGCCGCCGGTAACGGCCCGTGCGACGATGTGTGCAGCGACAACTACTGCGGTCCCCGTGGTCACTTGTTCGAACTGCCCCGTCTCAACCTTGGAAGATTGTTCAACGGACTCCGTCTCAGCCGTTGCGATGACGGCGGACTTTGCAATCCGTGCGATGAAGTTCGACCCTGCGATGATGCCTGCTGCTTCCGCTAAACCAGACGCTTCCTTGCCTCCCGAAGCCTTAGCAGATTGACATTTAGTGTCGAATGACGTGTCAGAAGCCCTACGCTGTTTTTCAGCGGAAGGGCTTTTTTGGGTTCAAGCGTGTCTAGTGCCTTGTTTATTTTAATTTTTAGGATGCAAGCCGGGAGCGTAACGAAGTGGAGCGACCGGATTCAGCGGATTGATCCGGTCGTTTCGGCTATCGCCTACGCTCCCGGCTTTCATTGAGTTATCCCAAATTTTAATGCGACCAAAGCACTAGAGACTACTCTCACCACGAGAGGCACAAAGAAAAGAAGGCACCAAGAAAAACGGACAAAAGAGTCAGACTCACCCCACCCGTACTTCTTTTCTGAACTTGGCGGGAGTTCTGCCCGTTTCGCTGCGGAAAAATTGTACGAAATAACTTCCCGTCGCAAATCCGACAATTTCGGCAATCCGCTCGATGGGATAATCGGTCTCCAACAAGAGCCGCTTCGCCCGTTCAATACGTACCTTTTGGATTTCCCGTAATATCGTGCTCCCCAAAAGTTTACGGAACCGGATTTCCAAAACACGGCGTGAAACGCATGTACTTTCAACCACGCTGTTGATCGTCAGTTCGGCAGGAGACCGCGTGTGAATAGATTGAAGGGCAACAGCCACTTCGGGATCATCAATCGCCACCGACTCCGTCGAGCGGCGTTCAACAATATGCAGAGGCGGGACAATGATTTTCCTGTGCGTGAGTGTCGCTTTTTGAATTATTTCACTCTGAATCATTTCATGCAGGGCTGCCGCCGCCAAATAGCCGCCCTGAACGGCATTGAGAGCAACACTAGACAGCGGCGGAAAACTTAATTCGCAGAGCAGTTCATCATTATCAATGCCAATGACCGAAATTTCTTCCGGCACGGCAATCGCCGCTAAACTGCATGCGTCCAGCACTTCGCGTCCCCGTTGGTCGTTACATGCCATCAGTCCAAGCGGTTTAGGGAGGCTTTTGAGCCATTGAACCAGAATCGGCTCTTCTTTCTCCCATTGCAAGGCAACACCCTGACGCACAGGTATCCGGTAAAGATGGACATCATATCCTTCTTTTGCCATTCGCTGGGTAAAAGTTCTTTCCCGTTTTTCTGACCATACTTGCCCGTGATAACCGACAAAGGCGAAATGACGAAACTGTTTTGCAAGGAGATGTTCGACGGCCATTTGCGTTGCTCCTTCGGAATCGCTTACAATTTCGACGAACCGCATCCCCTTTTGCTGAAATGTTGCGGCAACGGCTTCGGGAAGGTCAAGAACGACCAACGGCAATCCCGTTTTGCTGAGTAGATGGGCAGTCTTTTGGTTGATCACCCGAGCGATGATGCCGTCCCCTTTCCAGTCTTTCATTCGGGGAACGATTTGTTCGAAATCGCCCGGCGTTAGATGAAACTGCCAGGGCCCATGCAACCGGGAATACTTCATAATACCGTGAAGCAGTCCGCGGCCGTAACCGCGTGATGTTTCAACAAGCAGGGCAACTTTGATGGAATCAAGCATCGTTAGTAAGGGCTCTATTCTTTCCGTTTTTCCAAATATCCGCCGGGATCAACCACCGCCTTGAACGCCTCTTTAGGACTGTAATCAGAGTTCCAAAGCAACGGATTAAGGTTGCGCCGCCAGTTATCATTGTCCCGCAATCCCCAGAACGTTACCCGTTCAATGTGATCGGAGTGTTTTTTGTACACCTCAAAGTATTCAGCATACCGGATCGCTTGTTCTTTTTCCACTTCCGCACCCGTCGTTACACCGCGATCACGCCAATAGTACCTCTGCCGCTCATTGTTACTGTTAGCGACCAGTTGCTCCGCCGTGCGATCCCGAAGGTCTATGTATGCCCCCCTAGAACCCTGCGGAGCACCATCTGCCGGAGCAAAGGCAAACAAGTCGAGTTCACTAATGGAAATTTTTACACCCGCGTCAACAAGACGTTTGATGTTGCGGTCAACGGCTGAAGCAGTGGTATCCCACATATAATTATGCGACTGCATACCCACGCCTTCGATAAGTTTTCGTCCCTTGTAATCGTCGGCATTTTCCACGGCTTCGGGATTGTTCTCCTTGTCAGTTGCCCACTGTGCATTCAGTTCTTGAACCATTTGAGCCGCGGCAGAGGCTTTACCGTCGAAGTAGAGATTGAAATCATTGTAATAGAGAACCGCATCGGTATATTTTCGAGCGAACCGGAAAGCGTCATAGATAAAATCGCTGGGATGTTCTCCTTCTGCCATACCATTGCTGTACGCTCTAATCCAACCGCTCTGCGTTGGTTGACGCATGTGTCGTTTCCATTGACCAGACTGGGCGTTTGCTTGCCAATTAACACCGTCCGAGAGGGCTTCGTTGACGACATCCCAGGCGAATACTCTGTTGGTGCCGTCTTTGCGTTTCCTCTTGTCGAAATGTTCGACTGCCGTTTTGATGTAATACTCCATGTTTGCCCTTGCGCGTGCTCTTGTGTAGGGGCTTTCGCCTTGTCCTCCTCCGCCGTTGATCCAAGCGGGAGTCTGATTGTGCCAGACCAGAACGTGTCCGAAGATTAGCAAGTCATTTTCTTCGGCAAACGTCATCATTTCTTCGGCGGCACCGAAAGTCCATCGGTGAGTCCCATTTCCGCCGTTTGCGACAGGATCAGTACCGGCACCGCCCGCCGAAAGACTGTTCGGCTTCATATTATTTTCCGGGGTAAGCACGTTGTAATGGTGGAGTACCATTTCCCGGCGGACATTGTCGTCGCCGCTCCCTGCTCTGCCGTAATTTCCGTAGGTGTTGCCGACGAGGAAATGTTCCTTCCACGTTTCTTTGAGGGAAGGAGTGCTTGCCCAGTAATTTGCCCAAGTTTGTCCCGGCTCTCTGATTTCTGCGTGCGCAACAGGAATACAATGCACCAGCAATGCTGTTGCAGCGAATGCGGCAAGAATAGAAGAAACATGTTTTGTCATGCTGTAATTTTTATGCGGCTCGGCAATGTATTGAGAGATATTGTAAGTGTTTCCTACCCGTCGTCAAGTCATTATTGCGTAAAAAAATATCGAAATGGCGAATTTCTAATGTGAGGACGTATCGCTGTCGATTACCGTGACATTAAGCGGCGGAGGCGGGAAATCCATATCGCTGGCAATGTAGTAGCCCGGATGAGGAGGTTGATTGTACGACGAGTTCTGCCACGCCACTGCCGCTCTGTACGCAAAAACAATCTCTTCACGCCAGTCTCCGAAGATGTCCGCCTGAAGGATAGGATTACGGCGATCAATCCGCGATGAAGTTTTTCTACCTGCATCGTTTCCGCCGATGAGAATAACGAAAACACGCAGGCTAACAAGACTGCTGTTATTGCGGGTACTGTCTTCATGGGTTGTTCCGTTTTACGCATTCTTTACAGGGTTGGCGGGAAAAATTAGCAAAGAACAAACAGAGCCCGGTGCGGCAGCACCGGGGTGTGTCAAAATTTATTGGGTATTTGTTCTTTTCTTTGCGCCCTTTGCGTATTTCTTTGCGTCCCTCGCGGTTAAAAAAGAAAGGTTTAACCGCAAAGGGCGCAAAGAAGATAGTGTAATAACAAAAAAACGTTTACCCACTAATTTTTTACACACCCGTCGCACCGGAGCTTCCGCTCTGGGCTCTGTGAATTTTTTATCCGCCGGGGCTTTAATTTTCCAACACCGGCTCCAATGTCCATTGTTGGTTGGGATCCAATGGGTGGTAGGGACCCGATATGTTTCGCCATTGAATAACAGGAGCGTTTTCCGCTTGAGAACGTCCTCTAACGTCCAAAACACCACGGCTGTTGACCGACCTAATGAAATGAAATTCATGCTCGCGGAGCAGTTTCTTCTCCGCATCAACAAGTTTGGTTGGATGGAACGCAAACTTCACTCCCCCGACAGTTTTGTCCGACACGGCAACGACCGACGCTCCCAAATTCAAAGCATTGTCTTCGATGGCAAGAGCCTTTCCGCTTTGAGCATTGATGACTTCATACTGTCCGCCGCCGAGATGCCGGACATTCCAAACCTGCGATTTTTCTCCATTTTTCGTTGCAATGACAACAGGTGTCGTTCCGTCCGATTCTGAATTCAACGGCTGCAACACTTTGTCATTCAAACGGGAGACGAAACGGTAAGCACCGTCCGCAATGTTGCCCGGCGGAAGTTCGGCATCGGAGTCGCCCCCCTTCGGACGAGTAAATGTCAACGTACCATTTCCCAATTGGTCGAAAGTGCTTGCATGATTTCCCGGTCTCGGTCCCCCCTCCGGTTTCGTTTGGGCAAGCATCTCTTCGATGTTCGGCGCAGCAAGTCCCTTCCGCTGAACATAATGATTGTACGGCAGTTCCCAAACCGGTCGGAGTTGTCCGCGACCAGCAATGGAAATGACATCCTGCCGCCGTGCTTCGCACCGTTGACCGTGTCCCCACTCGTACAATTCATAAGGCACGTCATGTCCGTTATTGTACCGAGCAACATATTCGGCACCTCGCAGAAACCGATTGTCCGCCCAGCCGTATAAGTCAATGCCTTGATTCCACGCCATTTCGCAGACATATCCCATCTGACCGATGCACATAACCGTGTGCGGCTGGTCTCTGCCGGATTCCTGCCACTGTCCCAAGCCATTGGGATGGATGAAAGGCACCGCATTGTAAATCAATCCATTTCCGCCGCCGTGCTTGAAGTATTCGATTCCAAGATTGAATATGTCCTCGTCATCGCAAAAGATTCCGATAGCAATGACCGAAGCCATGTTACACAAATCCCAGTTCGCCCAATAGTTGCTGATACAGGCATCGTTGTGATCGTTTCCGCCTTCGGGAGTGCCGACTAAAAATTGCCGGTTCACGGTAAAGAAGACTTCTTTGAGCATTTTCTGCATTGCGGGTACATTGAAGTTGGGATGTTCTTTCATCAATTCGGCGGCGGCGGCGAATTGGAATCCGTGCAGTCCTGCTGCGAGGAATCGGTCTGCGTTCCCGTCTATTTTTTTTAGTCTTTCAGCCCAGGCGTTGAGGATTCGGCATGCGGCTTCGCCGTGCGGTGCGCTGTCGGTAACAGCCCAGAGCAATGCACACTGATAGGCGCGGTGAACATCGATAAACATGGTGGCGACGTTTTGACCGGGCACGTTTCCTCGGATGGTCGTTTCAGTGGGGCTCGGATTCCAATTTTGGGTCGGTCAAGGGATTTTCCCGCAATAGCCGGAGTCCTTCGACGAAGGGTTGTTCTCCGGCGGCGATACCTTCTTTCATTCGTTGGATGTTCTTTGCCGTATGGATAATGCCGGGATGGACGAAAACTCGGTCGGCAGGTTGCGATTCCGCCGTAGTGTACGTTGCCGTACCCAGTAAGATTGCTGTTCCGATGAGGAATGCGACAAATTTGTTTCGTGATTTCATGATGGATAATTTGTAGATAAACCGCCAATCGCTATACTGTAACCGGCATGAAATGGGACTTTGCGCTCTTTGCGTACTTTGCGGTTAAACCCTTTTTTAACCGCAAAGTACGCAAGGGACGCAAAGAAGAACACAAAGAAAACGTCCGCTTTCTATCCGTTCACGGTATATTACACATAGAGTGTAAATACCGTCGGCGAAACGTCAAGCCGAAATAGCGTAAAAAAGTGTCGAAAGGGCGAATGTCGCAGAGTCTGTTTCGTAAACAAAGGAAGCAGGGTAGCCGTATTGCCTGGCGGGAAGGTGTTCACAGAATCCCATGTTGACAGTTCCCGTCGGCACAGTAACCGCAAAGGACGCAAAGAATAATGTAAATTTTGGTATTATTAGAGGTTCCCAATTTTTGTTACCACGGATGCCCGCCATTCCTAAAGGCGTTTCACGAATGATAAAATCCTGCACACCGCTGACCAATGCCGGTCGGCTGGCACGATGGTCTTACGTACTCGACCAAGTCAACGCTCTCGAACCAAAACTGCAAAAACTCTCCGATAACGAACTCCGAAAGGAGAGTCTCTCCCTCCGCTATCGGGCACGAAGCGGCGAACCGTTAAAGTCCCTGCTCCACGAAGGTTACGCACTCGTCCGAGAAGCTGGTCGACGAACCATCAACATGAGACACTTCGATGTACAAATCCTCGGTGCGACCGCTCTCTTTAATCATTCCATCGTCGAAATGCAAACCGGCGAAGGAAAAACCCTGACCGCTACGTTGCCGATGTACCTCTACGCCCTTGCCGGTCAAGGAGCATTACTTGCAACGGTCAACGATTACCTCGCCCGACGCGATGCCGAATGGATGATGCCGATTTATAAAGCACTCGGTATCAGCGTCGGTATTATCCAAACGGACATGCAACCGGCAGCACGCCGAGAGGCTTATCACTGCGACGTAACCTACGGCACCGCAAAGGAATTCGGCTTCGACTTTCTCAAAGACCGACTGCTGCTCCGAAAAATTTCCGAAGGCAAACATGATTTAATCGGTGCGTTGCTAGGCGTTACACAAAATCAAACCCAAGAACAACCGATGCAACGGGAACCCTTTTTCGCTCTCGTGGACGAAGCCGATAGTATCTTGATAGACGAAGCAAGTACGCCGTTGATTATCAGTGCGACTCCCACCGACGACATCGAAGAGGAAGCCGAAAAGTACCGCTGGGCTGCCGAAAATGCTTTCCAATTCGAAGAGAAGACTGATTACATTTATGATCACGAAAAGCGTACCGTCGATCTCACCCAGTCGGGACGGCGTAAAGTCCGGGCGATTCCCAAATCGTCGGCACTCAATACAACCGGCTTGCAGGATATTTACGATTTCGTGCAGCGGTCGATTTTGGTCAATCGGATTTATCATCGCGACGAACACTATGTTATTAGGAACGACGAAATTGTTATTGTCGATGAGTTCACCGGTCGTTTAGGAGAAGGCAGAAAATGGCGGGATGGAATTCATCAGGCAATCGAAGCAAAAGAGGGAGTGCCGGTTACTTGGGCGACGGAGCAAGCGGCGAGAGTTACGGTGCAGGATTTTTTTCTGCGTTTTGATCATCTGGCGGGTATGACAGGAACGGCAGCCGCATCGCGCAGAGAGTTGCAAAAGATTTACAAATGCCGGGTGATTCCGGTGCCGACGCATCGTCCGCCGCAGAGAAAGCGGTTGCCGACGCTTCTCTACCGAGAGGAATCGGCAAAGTGGGATGCCATCGTGCGGGAGATTATCGAAGTTCACGAGTCGGGTCGTCCGATTTTGATTGGAACGCGGACGATTGACAAGTCGATGTTGCTGTCGGAAAAACTTCGTCAGTCGGGAATTGTTCATTCGATTCTCAATGCTTACAAGATTGCGGAGGAGGCGGCGATTGTAGCGAAGGCGGGTGAGCGGGGCAAGGTTACGGTGGCGACTAACATGGCGGGGCGCGGAACGGACATTAAAATCCCTGATGAGATAGGCGCTCTCGGCGGTTTGCATGTGATTTGTACGGAGATGCATGAGTCGGCGCGGATTGATCGGCAGTTGATTGGACGTTGCGGTCGTCAGGGTGATCCGGGAACGTATCGTCAGTATTTGTCGATGGAGGATGAGTTGTTGAACAGGGCGTATGGCAAGAAGCGTAAGGCGTTGTTGATGTATGAGCGGATGTTTGTCAAGGCGCAGCGTAAGGTGGAGCGTCGCAGTTACCGCAATCGTAAGGTGATGCTTTATTACGAAAAGGAGCGTAAAAAAATGATGCGGGCGATGGGACAGGATCCGTATCTCGATGCGCCGAATTGATGGTTAGCCGCCGCACTTGTGCGGCGTTTTACCATTCCTTACACGATTTGTTAATAGCAAAAGCAAAGAGCGTACCCCTAACTCTCGAACCTTCCATTCCAACCGAGTTTGGAACGCAGTGCCTTGTAATAGCAGAATCCGGGAATGACAAAGGTTTTGAACGTTTGACTCGCCCGCGTAATCCGCACCGTGTCGCCCGGCTTAATGACGGCAACGTTGCAGCCGTCCACGATCAATTCCGCCGACTGCTGCGTCCGCAGTTCCATGAACCGATCCGGCGAATCGACCAGAGGACGATTGCTCAACGTGTGGGGGCTAATCGGCGAAATCACCACTGCATCAATATCTTTGCGGAGAATCGGACCGCCGCTCGACAAACTCATCGCCGTCGAACCAACCGGCGTACTCACAATGAGACCGCTGCATCGGTACGTTGTAACAAGTTGATGATCGAGGGATAACTCAACACCGATTAAGTGCGCCGCATGAGCCGCATGAACTACGATTTCGTTCAACGCCCAGTGCCATAACTCCGGCTCCGTTTGATTATTGCGAAACAACCGACAATGAAGCAAGAGATGTTTGATAATCGGCATCCGCAACAAGTCGGGATGGTCGAGCAACGGAATCAACTCATCGGTCTGTATCGTCGAGAGAAAACTTAACGTTCCTAAATGGACGGCAAGCACGGGAATTTGGTTCGTTCCCATTTGACTAACTGCCCGAAGGATCGAACCATCGCCGCCGAAGACGACGGCAAAGTCTGCCGGAATGGTTGAAACGTCTTGTTGCCCGGTAAAATCTTCGGCAAGGATGTTTGCACGTCGTGCAATCTCCGGTCGCAACCGCTCCACCGCTTCCCGAACGCCGGGCTTGATTCCGTTGCCTAAAAGTATGATGTCCATTGTCGGCTTCCTGTCAGCAACCCGCGTTACCCCCCGGAATTATCCACAACGGACGGCGAGTCGCAAGTGGGGGCTGTTCGTTTAGCGGTTACGTAAAACACCAGGGACGTTTCCGGTTGATATCCGATGCCAAAATGTCCATACAGATATTTACGTCATCTACAACTTGGAAGTCGTACATTCCGACGCACAGGAAGTCGGCACCGGACTCGAATGCAAAGCGGAAACCATCGTGAGGACGAAGTGCTCCCGCCGCCAACACCTTGAAGCCAATCCATGGTTGCGGAAGAGAATCCATAAATTCGACAGTCTCCACTGGTGCCCGGCAATAAACGTTGTCATGTTCCGGCTTGTCCGCCATACGAGACCAATAGCGGTCATGATGGATCGTCTTCATCCAGAAATCCGGGTCGAAACCTTGTGCGACACACGCTTGAATCGTTTCCAAGCGGTGTCCGCCGAGACCCGCGACGGCTTTTTCCTTCCGCATACGGTCCATGAAGGCGGCGATGACATCGAACTTGCCTTCCCGAACCAGCCGGTCGTTCACCTCTCCCTGAATATAAACTGCCGATGCACCTCGGTCGAGACAATCGAGTGCATCGTCCAATGTTTGACTCTGGACAATGAAACGCATGGTGCCGTTTGTATTTTCCCAGTAGTCGTTCATGAGACCAATGTTAGAAGGACCGCCGGAGTAGGCATTGATTCCGCACGCTTCCCCCATTTGAAAGGTGGCAAAGATTTTGTCCCGCGTGTGATAGGCTTTCACGAGATCGGAAACGTACAACAAGTCCCGCGCGTGTGCCCAGCCGTTGATGAGGTTGCCGCCCATGATGAGTCGGCTGAAGTCGAGACCTTTGATGGTCGCCTTCGACATCGGCTTTTTCAGGTCGGCGAACTTTGCCCAGTTGGTGTGGGAGCGGGAAGCACCGGAGAGAGCATCGACTTCGACATCTTTGACATCGATGTTTTTGTTCTCTTCGGTCAGTTGAGCGGCGAGGATTTTTTCCTCATGACTGACGAGTGCCGCTCCCGTTGCCAAGGCGGCACCGCCGGTGAGAATTTGTTTCAACGCCTCACGGCGATCTGGATTGGCGGGGTGTGTCATTGTTAAACTCCTGTTCTGATTTTTTTACAAGAGCCGTAAGTGTAGGCGGTATTCCGCCGAAACTCGCGAGTGGTCATGCCAGCATACGTACTGTCTAGTATAACAGAGTCCGCCGCGTGAGCAATGGGTTGCGCTCAGTCCGTCGACACGTTTGTCGATTGGGTAACATTATGGCGGCTTATTGAGATGACAACCTCATTTTCAACCTCATTTTTCTGACAAAAACAACCTCAGTAGCAAAGCAATCCCCTCAACATCAACCTTATTTACCTCATTCTCCTTATTTTACCGGTACTCCGTGTCAATGAGGTAAATGAGGTTAGTTTTTCAGGGGCGCATCGGCTACTGAGGTAGTTTTGTTATTGGGAATGAGGTAGAAATGAGGTTTTTACAGATCTGGCGGGAAAAAGTTTACAGAGCCCGGTGCGGTAGCACCGGCAAATCCGTATCTACCGATACGGGCTCTGTTTGTTCAACGTTAAAATTTTCCCGCCGACCCTGTAACTCACGATACTCTACAATGTTACGGTTTTGGGCAAACGTGTCGACAGATTACTGATAGAAACCGTATGTTAATTTGCAATCTGCATTTTTCGGTGTATAATATGTACACTCCCTATGGTGTAGTTTTTCAACCGATTATCCGTCCATGCCAGCAGACCGCCGAGCCTTATACACAATCAAAGATGCCCTTCCTCCATTTTATATCGGAGTCGATATTGGCGGTACAAGCATTAAAATTGGATTAGTCGACGATACAGGAAATGCCATCGACACGGGAGCAGTCGATGCCGACGGAACACACCGGAGCATTATCGTTATCAAGACGGACACACGCCCGCAAGCCGCCGTTGAGGCTATGGCGGAAACGATCACCGCCCTATTCAAACGGCTGGGGATTGGCAAGTCACTCTGCGGCGGTGTCGGATTGGGTGTTCCCGCCGCAATGGATAAAACTACCCGAAGGCTGCGCCGTCCGCCAAATTTGCCCACCTGGGCGGACTTTCCGATATGCGACGAACTCGCCAAGTTGGTTGATATGCCCGTCATCTTTTGCAATGATGCCAACGCTGCCGCTTACGGAGAATACTGGGTCGGTTCGGCAAGCGGGCAGTCGAGTCTTGCTCTTTTGACCCTCGGCACAGGTATCGGCACGGGAATCATTATCGAAGGCAGATCGGTGGATGGGGACATCGGTTACGGCGGCGAGTGCGGACATATCATCATTGATTCGGCGGAAGATGCAATACTCTGCGGTTGCGGAAAACGCGGACACGTGGAAGCCTATTGCAGTGCGACCGGAGTGGCACTGCGGACACTAAGCCTGATGATGCGGCGCGAAACGTCGATTCGACCGAAAATCACGCCGGAAACGAAACTCTCTGACATTCCTAAAATCGTCTATTTTGAAGCGGAAGGCGGAGATGCACTGGCAACGGAAATCATATTTGAGACTGCCAAGTATCTCGCCATCGGCATCGCTTCGCTACTCCACACGATTGACGCAGCATGTATTTTGCTCGGCGGGGCAATGACTTTCGGCGGCAAAAAGTCGCCGATGGGACAGCGGTTTTTGTCGCAGGTAACTCAGGAAGTGAAAAGCCGAGTCTTTCCAGCGATTGCCGACAATGTGTTAATAGACTTCGCCGCACTAGGTACCGATGCCGGCTATATCGGCGCAGCAGGACTTGCCAGAGAACATGTCAAAACGACGCAGAGCGGATACAGCCCTGGCGGGTAAAAGTTAACGCAACACAAACAGAGCCCGGCGCGGTAGCACCGGAGCTGCCGCTCCGGGCTCTGTGAACTTTTTGTCCGCCTTTTCGTCGACACCCCCTTTGTGTTCTTTGTGCCCTTTGTGGTTAAAAAAGATTTAACCACAAAGTACGCAAGGGACACAAAGAAGAATAGCATCGGCTGTTGTTGACGGTATATCACTTTCCGGCGAAAGCGTTACCACCCTTGTTACCCATTGTCGTCATGAAACTCCACCTCTACGCATTGCTCCTGTTCATTGTTATTTTCGGCTTCCAAAGAGCAACACTCGCTGCCGTGTACACAGTCGATTCGCTTGCCGCACTTCAAGAACGTATCAACCAAGCCAAGCCGGGGGATACCATCATCATCAAAGACGGAACGTACACCATTGAACGAACCATCACCGTTACCTGTGTCGGTACAAAGGAGCAGCCTATCACCCTCAAAGCCGAAACGGTCGGCGGTGTAACGTTGCAAGGAGCAGAAGGACTCTCCGTCAGAAGAGGTGCCGCCCATGTGGTCATCTCTGGAATCAACTTTACACACAATGCCGGTAAGACTCACATCGCCGTCGGTGCGCAGCATATCCGCATTACCCGCTGTACCTTTGCCTGTCAGGGCAGAGGTGCCTCACTCACGGTCAGCGGCGATGATATAGAAATTGACTACAACCTGTTCCGCGATAAAAGCCGATTCGGAAATATGCTCTCCATAACAGGTGCGAATGGTCAAGTGGCTCGCCGAGTTCATATTCACCATAATCATTTCCGCGATTTCAGCAGGTCGACCGAGCCGGGCGAAACCAACGATCTCGAAGTCATACGTTTCGGTCTCAGCGGTTTGAGTATGTCCACCGGCAACGGCATTGTCGAATACAATCTTTTCGAGCGGTGCGTGGGGGAAAACGAACTCATTTCCAACAAAGTCCAGCGGTAACATCTATCGTTACAATACCTTCCTCGACAGTCGAGGCTCGGAACTTTCTGTGAGGCACGGCAACGATTGCGAGGTTTATCGTAACTATTTTCGCGGTACGTCTGGTATTCGTATTTTCGGCGACCGCCATAAGATTTACGAAAACTTTTTGGAGCAAAATGCGATTGGCATACACATCGGCAACGGCGGTGCGGAGGTTGCCGACGGGGCGGCACTGACGAGTCATGATCGTCCTGATGATACCGTTATTACGAAGAACATTCTCGTTGATAACAATCGTCAATATATTATGGCGAGACGTAACAATGGTCTCGGTGCGCCTCGCACTACCTTTTCCGAAAACGTTATTGTCGGAGGCGATGTCGTTGCCAGAATTGAGGGACCCTATCCCGACGCAGTGTGGAAGGACAATATCGTTTGGCGGAACGATAACGTCGGCAGCATGCCGGAGAGCGGATTCAAACGTGTCGATCCTGGTCAGCTTACGCCGGAAAAACTGGGGATACGAGTTCTCTCTCCCGCCGATGTTGGACCCGCTGCCAAGGTTGTTTTATCTGAAAAATAAGGTTATCATGACGCACATGGTTTCCCGCCTAAAATGGCGGCTACACATTCCGATGATGACGCTTTTCAAATTCTTTCCATTCCTTTGTTTATCTTTCGCACTGTTTGCGAGCGGTACGGATAACGTCTCTGCCGAGTCGAACTCCGCACGTCCCAACATCATTTTCATTCTGGCAGACGACATGGGATATGGCGACGTGTCCGCGTTGAATCCCGAGGGCAAAATCCAGACTCCGCAACTTGACCGACTCGCCGCAGAAGGAATCTACTTTACCGATATGCACACCCCTTCTTCCGTCTGCACACCTACTCGTTATGGATTACTCACCGGTCGGTACAGTTGGCGCAGTGCACTCAAAAGCGGTGTGCTGGGAGGATATTCCCGACCTTTGATCGAGCCGAAACGACTCACCCTCGCGTCAATGCTCAAAGAATCGGGATACCACACCGCTGTCATTGGCAAGTGGCACCTCGGAATCGACTGGACGGAAAACGCCGACGGACCCAAAAAAGCCCCTAACGCCAGAGATTACCAAGAGCAAAACATTGATTTTTCCCGACCGTTCACCAATGGTCTGCTCGCTTACGGTTTCGATTACTTCTTCGGTATTTCTGCTTCGCTGGATATGCCGCCGTATGTCTATCTCGAAAATGACCGCGCTAGCGAGGTTCCGACGACCCGAAAGCAATGGGTGCGTGAAGGAGCCGCCGCAGAAAGTTTTGAAGCAGTCGATGTACTGCCGAAGACCACGGAAAAAGCGATTGAGTACATCGAATCCAGAGCGGAGGCGGTAAAGCAGGGGACACCGTTTTTCCTCTATTTTCCGTTGACTTCTCCGCACACGCCGATCCTGCCGGTCGAACCGTGGAAAGGTGCCAGCGGAATCAACTCTTATGCGGATTTCGTGATGCAGACCGATGACACCGTCGGACAAATCGTGAAAAAAGTGGACGAACTAGGACTCGGCGAAAACACTATTATCATTTTTACGGCTGATAATGGATGTTCACCGGCAGCGAATATCAATCAACTGATTGAACATGGACATTACCCCAATGGGATATTCCGGGGACACAAGGCGGATATTTTCGACGGCGGGCATCGGGTTCCTTTTCTTGTTCGCTGGACTGCGAAAATTGAGCCCGGCACGCACTCGGATCAACTCGCTTGCCTGACCGACATGATGAGGACTTTTTCGGACATCATCGGTACAACGTTGCCTGACACCGCTGGAGAAGACAGCGTCAGTATGCTCCCTGCACTGCTTGGCACAGCGAGTGAGCCGTTGCGTACGGAGGTGATTCATCATTCGATCAATGGTTCTTTTGCGATTCGTCAGGGGGAGTGGAAACTTGCACTTTGTCCTGATTCGGGCGGTTGGAGTGATCCTCGTCCTAATTCGCCGGGCGTGGAAAATTTGCCGCCGCACCAACTTTACAATATGCAGTCGGATGTGCGGGAAACTAGCAATCTTCAAGCGGAACATTCCCGGCAAGTCGAACAGATGATGGAAGCCCTGCAAGAGATTGTGGACAACGGACGTAGTACGCCGGGCGAACCGCAACAGAATAATGGTACCGTGACCATACAGCGGCGAGCGGCACCTTAACAGATTCAATTTTTCGTAGATTTTCAACCATGACCAAAAAACTTTTCACCCTTTCACTGACACTGGCAATACTTCTCCCTTCGCTCTTGCAAGCCGAAGGACCGAACATTCCGAAAGAGTTCATCCGAACCGAAGGCACCAAATTCGTGGACGGCGACGGTAAAGAATTCATCATCAAAGCGATGGGATTGTGGAACGGCAATCCCGCCACGGCAGCAAGAGCAACGAACTTTAACGAAGACACGTACAAGACGCTGTCCAGTATCGGTTTCAATGCCGTGCGGTTCTACTTCGCCGCAAATACATTCGAAAACGTTGCCGACGACGGAACCGTTACCTACAAAGAAGATGCCTTTGAGTGGCTCGACCGGCACATCGCCTGGGCAAAGAAATACGACATGAAAATTATCCTGAATGTACATCATTCTCCCGGTGCGGCGACCATCGGTGCGCCCGGCTTGTTTACCAACACGCACTATCAAGACCGATTCGTCGCATTGTGGAAAGCGATTGCAAAGCGTTACGCCGATGAACCGACGATACTCGGCTTCGATATTATCAATGAGGCGAATTGCCGGATATTGCCGGGCGATACACCGGAAAACAAATTTGCCGGTGCGTTCAATCTGTATCAAGAGTTAATGCAGCGTACCATCAATGCAATTAGAGAAGTGAATAAGAATCACGTTATCATTGTCGAGCGTCTGTGGATCAGCGGCGTGGACGAAAGAGGACTGGGCGTGCCAATCTACGGCTATTATAATTCATTGCCCAATGACCAGCGGGACACTTGGCAAAACGTCAACGGCAAATTTAATTTTCCTGACTTGAAGGATTATAACTATGCCTATACTTATCATATCTACGAGCCGGGCAGATATGTACATCAATACACTGGCGGCGATAGTTTTGACGACGACGGCAGCGGCGGACCGAACCGAGTCTATCCGTCAAACACTGTGGCGAAGTGGAACGAGATTGATCCCAAGACCGGTCAGTCTTGGAGAATGAATAAAGATTTTCTGGAATACTCTTACACGATACCGTTGCATTACATTCGGGAAGTGAAGGGGGTGCCGGCATTTATCGGCGAACTGGGTACGCACGTCAGCAACTTTGAAAACAATGCTGCCGGTGTGAACAAGGGTGCCCGGCAATGGATACTCGACGTGATGGAAATCCTTGACAAGCACCAATTGAGTTTCAGTTATCATTGTTACCGCATCGATGAGTTTCATCCGAGGTTCAATGCAAACCTTGAGTCGGCATTGAGAAAGGCGTTTAGTACGGAATGACACAACGTTTTATTCCTTGCTTATGTCGCAACTCTGAGGCTTCCGTCGAAAAACAATATACCCCAAAACGATAGCACCGTCATTGCGCTACGCTCCATTCCGGCTTTTGTTCAACATTTACAAAAGCCGGAATGAAACAACGTGTAATGACGGAAGCGGGTATAAAACTTTCCGGCGCAACCCTGAAAGGGATTTTTAGAGCGTTTTTTGCGCCTCGCAAGCGAGGCGGCTAACGTCGGGATTATCCCGGATTGTCTGCGATCTTTGCATTGATCTGCGTAATGACATCGCCGACCGTCGTGAGATTTTGCGTCTCCGAATCCTCGATGTCAATGTTGAACTCCTCTTGAAATGCGAG
>Ga0099364_10003931_pt1 | contig 22712 bp, 16 predicted proteins | sample TergutTh196P3_FD_73070 | JGI IMG/M metagenome (GOLD analysis project Ga0099364, IMG submission 73070) | Microcerotermes parvus P3 segment gut microbial communities from Pointe-Noire, Republic of the Congo - Th196 P3 | ecosystem: Host-associated > Arthropoda: Insects > Digestive system > Gut ...
TGGTCGTCGTGCGTCCGGAAAACGAGACCCTGCTGCGCGATTTCGTGCGCAACGCCCTCGAACACGGCAAGGGCGTGGCAAAAGTGCTGAAACTGGGCGAGGCGGGAACCGTGCCGGTCGTCTTTTCCACTCTGCGCGCCTGCCCTTCCTGTAGCACGAGCTTTCCGGAGCCCGACCCCAAACTGTTCTCCTGGAACGCCCGTCATGGCTGGTGTCCGAAATGCTTCGGAACCGGGCTGAAAACGGCGGCGCGCATCGAAGATCCCGATCAACTCGACCTTGGCAACGTCGAAGGACTGATTCGCCACGACGAAACCTGTCCGGCCTGCGTGGGCGCGCGGATCAACCCCGTGGCCCGCGCGGTGCGTTTTCGGGAAAATGCCCTGCACGAGTTGATGAACCTGACGGTCGAACGCGCGGCGGCGTTTTTTGAGGCGCTCGAACCTGACGAACGCGAAGCGGGCATCGCCCGCGATCTGCTGAATGAAATCCGTGGCCGACTCGACTTTCTCAGGCACGTCGGTCTCGGCTACCTCGCCCTCGACCGTTCCGCGCCCACCCTCTCCGGCGGTGAGGCGCAACGTATCCGGCTGGCCGCGCAGCTTGGCTCCAACTTGCGTGGCGTGTGCTACGTGCTCGACGAACCCACCATCGGCCTGCACCCGCGCGACAACCGCCTGTTGCTCGGCACGCTCGAAACCCTGCGCGACCGGGGCAACACCCTCGTCGTCGTCGAACACGATGTCGAATCCATTCGCCGCGCCGACCACATCATCGACCTCGGCCCCGGCGCGGGCGCGCGCGGCGGTGAAGTCGTGGCCACGGGCACGCTGGCCGACATCATCAAAGCGCCCGCCTCCATCACCGGCCAGCGGCTGCATACCCCGATGGCGCACCCGACGCGGCCCCGCCGCCAGGTCGATGAAACCCATCCCTCGTTATGGGTGACGGGGGCCAACCTGCACAACCTCCAGGACATCACCGCGCGGATTCCGCTGGCCCGCCTCACCGTCGTGAGCGGCGTTTCCGGTTCCGGCAAATCGACCCTGGCCCGCGATGTGCTTCATGCCAATCTACGCGCCCTGCTCGGCGATCCGGAAGTCGCCCGCGCGCGGCGGCGTGGCGGCACACACGCGGAACCTCCCGCATCCGTCGTCATCGCGGGCTGCCGGGACATTTCAGGCTGGCAACGAGTGGGCCGCGTCCTGGAAGTCGACCAGACTCCCATCGGCAAAACGCCGCGCTCCTGTCCGGCCACTTACGTCGGTTTCTGGGACGCGATCCGCAAACTCTTTGCCGACACCCTGGAAGCGCGCGGCCACGGCTGGAACGCGGCGCGTTTCTCCTTCAACACCGGCGCAGGCCGCTGCCCCAACTGCGACGGCGCGGGCCAGACCACGGTGGAAATGAATTTTTTGCCCGATGTCAAAACCCTGTGCGAAGCCTGCGGCGGCGCGCGCTTCAACCCGGAAACCCTGCTCGTGCGCTGGCGGGGCAAATCGGCGGCGGACGTTTTGGCGATGGAAGTCGATGAAGCGGCGGAATTCTTCGCCGCCCACCCGTCGATTGCCCACCCCCTGCAACTGCTGCGGGAAGTCGGCCTCGGCTACCTCACCCTGGGCCAGCCCAGCCCGACCCTCTCCGGCGGAGAGGCGCAGCGCATCAAGCTGGTGACCGAACTCGCCAAGGTTCGACCAATGCCGGGCGAGACCGTCGACATGGGCATGCCGCTCCCCCCTCATCGGCACACGCTCTACGTGCTCGACGAACCCACGGTGGGTCTGCACATGGCCGATGTCGAAAAGCTCATCCACGTTCTTCACCGACTAACCGAAGCCGGGCACACCGTACTGGTGATCGAACACGACCTCGACCTCATCGCCGAAGCCGACTGGCTCATCGACCTCGGCCCCGAAGGCGGCGAACAGGGCGGTCAAATCGTCGCCGAAGGTTCACCGGAGGCGATCATGAGCGTGCCGGAGTCGCATACGGGGGGGTATCTGGCAGAGTTTTTATCGAGGCAATCGTTGATAAGAAGATAATCATATGCATGACATTGCAATCATAGGACTCGGCCCGGCAGGTGCGACGCTTGCGCGGTTGCTTGACCCCAGGTTCAGGATTATTGCAATAGATAAAAAGAGCGAGGCAACGGAAACATCATTTCGTAAGCCATGCGGCGGATTGCTGGCGCCGGATGCCCAGAAAGCATTATCGAAATTCAATCTGACACTACCGAAGGACGTACTGGTCGACCCACAGATTTTTGCCGTCAAGACGATGGATACCGCGCAAAATCTGGTGCGCTATTACGGGCGCTTTTACATCAATCTCGACCGCCACAAGTTCGACATGTGGCTTGTGTCACTGATTCCCGATCATGTAACGATTGCTGCCGGTTCCAGTTGTAAAGGTATCCGAAAGGTCGGAGAATTTCACGAAATTACATACATACAGAATAAAGAAGAACATAAAATCACCGTCAAATATGTCATCGGAGCGGATGGTTCTAGCTCCGTTGTCAGAAAAACACTGTTTTCCGAACGAAAAATCCAACAATACACATCCATCCAGCAATGGTTTAAGGAAAAACATCCGGTTCCGTTTTATTCCTGCATTTTTGACAGCAGCATTACAGACTCCTACTGCTGGAGTATTTCAAAGGATGGTTATTTTATTTTGGGCGGCGCATTTCCAAAAAATGACAGCAGAAAACGATACCTCTCGCTAATTGAAAAGTTGCAAAATAAAGGGTTTGTTTTTGGAGAAGCGGTTAAAACAGAGGCGTGTAGTGTGTCAATGCCGCGTGGTATCCGCGATTTTTGCGCCGCAAAAAATGGTGCATTCTTGATTGGAGAAGCCGCTGGCTTTATCAGCCCAACATCACTCGAAGGCATCAGCTATGCGCTGAATAGTGCGTATGAATTAGCAATGATACTGAATTCCGGCTGTAAAAATCCGGAGTGGAAATTTCGTATAAAAACCATTCCAACGAGAATAAAACTGCTGCTGAAATATTTGAAGGCGCCATTTATGTATAACCAGTTTTTAAGAAAAGTCGTGATGAAATCGAGGGTCAATAGCATTGAGGTAATGGAATAGCGGAACAAAAGCACACTGGCACGAGAAAATATCGCTGTGTGGCAAGAGAGCGACGATATGGCGGAGAGACGCAGCGCAAACCACGATATTTATTGCGCGTCTCGCCCAAAACCGTCATATTCTGTGAGATGTATTCAGGCGGCTGATGGGTGACCGGCTCGGTGTCCCATCGGCCTCGGTTTGTCGCTTCAAAAAATAGAACAAGGGTGCCCGCTCGTCCCCTTCGGAGATCATTCACCATGGCTTTCACCTTCCGCCCGTTTCGCGCAGTTTTCCTCCTGTTCGTGATGACCGCTGTTGCCGTGTCCATCATTCCGTCGGCACACGCCAAGGCAACCAAGGCGCGCAAGGGCGCTGAAGCGGCGCATGCCACTGAAGCCAATGTGCGCAAGGGCGTGGCGGCGTTCCTCGACGTGCCCGAAACGGTCGTGGAATCGGTCGCCCGTATTCCGCAAGGCGGGCTTTACGAGGTTGTGCTCAGCAACGGTGAGTTGTTCTATACCGACAAGGCGGTGAGCTTCTTCATCCTCGGCAATATCGTCGATGCCAGGACGCGACAGAATCTGACCGGCGAACGCCTCGACAGGCTCGCTCGCATCGATTTCAAGTCCCTGCCCCTGGAGCAGGCGGTCAAGCGCGTCAACGGCAACGGCCAGCGGGTCATCGTGACGTTTGAAGACCCCAATTGCGGTTACTGCAAACACCTGGGCCAGGAACTGCAAAAAGTGAAGGATGTCACCATCTACACGTTCCTCTACCCGATTCTTTCGGAAGATTCCACGACCAAATCGCGTCATATCTGGTGCGCCGAAAACAAGGCAGCGGCCTGGACAGCCTGGATTATCGACGGCAAGACGCCGAAAGCGGCCAACTGCGACAGCGCCGCCATCGACCGTAACGTGGAACTGGGCAGGAAGCTACGCATGACCGGCACGCCAGTCCTATTCTTTGCCGACGGCGCGCGTATCGTCGGCTACCGGGAAGCCTCGGACCTGGAACAGATGCTGGCAGAGATTTCCGCTCAGGCAGGCAAGTAAGCAAGGCGGGATTCCGGCAGTGATTTACCCCCAGCCATGAATGGCGGGGGTTGCGCCCGTCCCGCGTCGATATCGTACAGACAGCATATCCGTTTGTCCGACAAAGGCATGTGGCGCGCTTGCGTTGTTGGGTGTGTTAACATAAAATGATGTAATTGATATGCACTCGCTTGTTCAAATGTTTAATGGCATTGCGCAGTTTTGTCGATTACCGAAACATGTCAATCAGGGGGGGGTGATCATGAATAACGAAGAATTTTTATCAATGCTTGCAGAAACCACGAAAACAATAAGAAACCCAATCGTCCAGGATTCGCTAAATAAACAATTTGGTAATGATAAGTCGGCTAATGTCGATAAAGAATTGATTGCCTTGGACTTCAGGACGATCAGAGCACCGCATTTTGAAAGATGGGTGACGGATAATCGTGATTTTCAGAAAGGCAGGTATCAGAAAGGTGATGTTGAATATGACCACTTCGATTTTGATTGGAGATTGATAAACGACTGCTTGTTCGTTACGATCAAAATAAGAATTCTGGATAATCATGGCAGCGCCCACGACGTTTTTCAGGACCATACCACGGAGATTGCTCCTTCAGTGTCCGGGTCGAGTGCCTCTTACGCCTGGAGGCCCTGCAAGAAAAACATCGGAACGGCTTGTACACGCACCGCCATATCGACTCTTTTTGTTTATAAAAACGTTTTTGTCCAGGTTCGAGCAGTTCCTACCTTACCCGCGAATAGTTTGCTACGCGATATTCTTGGCGACTGGACTGACGAAGCGCTGATTCCCAAATCGCCCAACGGCGATCCATGGGATATGGTCATTGCAGAATGGGTTTACGGCATCCTGAAAACAGCCCCTTGCTTCAAGATATTTCCAGCGGAACCCAAATCACGGTAATCGTAGTTTCGTGTGCAATCCGTTCTTTGCGCTATCGTTTTCTTGGTCGGATGGCAAAGTTTCAGGGGAACCGCAGGCTCCCCTGGACAGCCTCACTCTTGAGAGCGCTGGCGCGCCAAAGGCGCGACGGAGGGAGTATATATTGAGGAATTCCTGCCATTTATGGCGACAGATCATTTCTTCAACGGCCAGCCGGTTTTGGGGTCGAGTCCCTTCTGGAGTGCCATTTCCTCGATGCGCTTTTCGCTGGGTAACGGCGGGGCTTTGTTTTCCTCCACCCACTCGGTTTTCCCGTCCCATTCAGGAAGCTCGGCTGGAGGCAGTGGCACGATTCTGTCGATTTCGTTCGCCGTAGGTTTAGTGTAGGGATATTCGCTGTAAGAAAGGGAGTTGAAGATTTTGTCGTAGCGGGCAGCACGCTCCTTGTCTTCGGGCAGACCCGATCGCTGCCCGTCAAAAGATTCCTTTAGAGATTTCGCCGACATAACATCTCCTGCCATGAGAGCAATCTGGTAATACTTAATGCTCTCAGCATGTTTTCCTTCCTCGTATAGATCGTAAGCTACGCTACTTGCCGCATCTCTATCCCCTTGATCCGCTGCGCAGCGATGCATCTCCTTGCCGACTTCCTTGCCTGAAGCAGAGTCATGAAAACCATAATCTTTTAATTCCCATTCCTTATACTTTAATATGTCTCCCATGTAATTCTGCGCTTGCGGGTTACCCAGGTTAATCGCCTTCCAGAGATATTGCCTACTAGCTTTTGGGTCTTTTTTCACTCCATGGCCTTCCTCCAATATGCGGCTCATCAGGCTATAACCACTGGGAATTCTCCGGCGGATCAAATCCTTGGCAATTTTAACAGGCTTGACGTGGGTGTCTTCGTAGAGCAGGTGCTCGCCCATGATCAGATACGCCAGATTGTAGGCCGCCTGGTCATGCCCCCAGGCAGCGGCAATCCGGTAGAGGCGCTCGGTTTCCTCAAGGCGACGCGCGGCTTCTTCATATGTTTCGACCCCGGTTCCGCTAGTTCTGTACACTCCAAACGACATCCACATCCTGTGGCGCCTGTGGAGCCATTCCGCATGTTTGAAGAGCTCGTCCGCGTCTGGGTTGCGCGGCGGGATGCGATCCTTTTCGTGGGTACAGATGAAGACTGGCATTTCTTCCAGGATGGGCTCCTCAAGGCCGGTAGAATCGCAGCCCACAAGCAGCAGGCCAAGCAATAGCGCCGAAATCCGGTAGGATATATTTCGCAACACTTTCATTTTGAGCCATTTTTCAATGAATAACCGAATTGGTTTTGTCCCATATTGCAGACGATATGAACATGCGGGCAAAGAAGGCAATTGTAAAAGTTTCAGCCTGATCTGACAATTTTCCCGTTTTGGAGATGAAAGGAAGCAAGCGAGACTTGTACAAATCTGTCCAGAGTCATGGCGGGGACCCCATGCTCCCCGCACCTCGATGAGAACCATGCCCGGAGCAGGGGTCTGATTGGATGGTAAAGTGACAACCTGTCTGGTTTCCGAGGTGTACAAAATTTCAAACACACAGCAAACCCTCAAAATCGCCGCCCTTCAGACCGTCTCCGGACCCGATGTGGCGTCCAACCTTGCGGAAGCGGACGAACTGATCGCCGAGGCCGTTGCCAGGGGTGCGCGAATGCTGATGCTGCCCGAGTATTTCGCGCTGATGTCGCCTGATGAAACCGCCAGACTGCACACATGCGAACGCGAGGGTCACGGGCCGATTCAGGATTTCCTGAGCGAAACCGCAGCGCGCCACGGAGTATGGATCGTCGGCGGCACGCTGCCGCTGACGGCGGATGCCCCGAACAAAACCCGTAACGCCACGCTCGTCTTCGACGACCAGGGCAACCGGGTGGCGCGTTACGACAAAATCCACCTGTTCGGCTTCGAGCAAGGCAAGGAGCGTTACGATGAGGCAGCCAACATCGAACCGGGCGAGCGCGTCGTGTGTTTCGACTTTCCCGCCGGAAGGGCGGGACTCGCGGTATGCTATGACCTGCGCTTCCCCGAGCTTTTTCGCGCAATGGGTCAAGTCGACCTGATCGTTCTGCCTGCGGCCTTTACCTACACGACGGGGCAGGCGCACTGGGAGACGCTGCTGCGGACTCGGGCCATCGAAAACCAATGCTATCTGGTGGCTGCGGCTCAGGGAGGAATGCATTCGTATGGACGGCGCACCTGGGGGCATAGCATGATCGTCGATCCCTGGGGCGATATTCTGGCCTGCCGCCCGGAGGGAGCGGGCGTAATCGTGGCCGAACTCGATCCCGCGCGGCTCGACATGGTCCGCCGATGCCTGCCTGCCCTGAATCATCGCCGTCCGGAACTTTTCTGACGAAAAATCCTTTACCCTATATCACCGATTACCGGAACCGCACACGATGACAAAAAATGCGTTCAAGGCTGCTGATCGCTACCTGCTCTCGCCCCACGACCTCGGCCAGGAAGAACTCGAAAAGGCGCTTCGCAGGCTGATGCGCAAAGGCGCCGATTACGGCGATCTCTATTTTCAATATGCCCGCGCCGAAGGGTGGGGGCTGGAAGAAGGCATCGTCAAGTCGGGCAGTTTCAGCATCGAGGAAGGCGTCGGGGTGCGCGCGGTGAGCGGCGAGAAGACCGCCTTTGCCTATTCCGACGATATTTCGATGGACGCGCTGCTCGACGCCGTCCGCGTCACGCGGGCCATTGGCGCGACGGACAGGAAGCGAAAGGTGAAGGTCACGCCACGCAAGCCTCCCGCCAGGCTCTATCGCGCCGACGATCCTCTCGCCTCGCTCGACGATAACGCCAAGGTGCAACTGCTCGAACGGCTGGAAGCGTTCGCCCGCGCCGCCGACCCGCGCGTCATACAGGTCATGGCCGGTCTCGCCGGAACGTGGGAAGTCGTGCTGGTGGCGCGCAGCGACGGGCACATGGCCGCCGATGTGAGACCCCTGGTGCGGGTGTCCCTGACCGTCATCATGGAAGAGGACGGGCGGCGCGAACAGGGCAGCGCAGGCGGGGGCGGTCGTTTCGATTACGGTTTCTTTACCGATGAGAAATTGCGCGACTACGCGCTGGCCGCCGTGCATCAGGCCCGCGTCAACCTCGAAGCCGTTGCCGCGCCTGCCGGGGTCATGACCGTGGTGCTCGGCCCCGGCTGGCCGGGTATCCTGCTGCACGAGGCCATCGGGCACGGACTGGAAGGCGACTTCAATCGCAAGGGCAGTTCGGCCTTTTCGGGCCGCATCGGCGAACAGGTGGCCGCGCGCGGCGTCACCGTGGTCGATGACGGCTCGTTGCCGGATCGGCGCGGTTCGCTTACCATCGACGACGAAGGCAACCCAGGGGCGCGCACGGTGCTGATCGAGGACGGCATTCTGACCAACTACATGCAGGACATGACCAATGCCCGCCTGATGGACATGAAACCGACCGGGAACGGACGGCGTGAATCCTATGCGTATCTGCCCCTGCCGCGCATGACCAACACCTTCATGCTCAACGGTGATAGGGACCCTGCCGAGATCATCGCCTCGGTCAAGAAGGGGCTGTACGCGGTCAACTTCGGCGGTGGTCAGGTCGACATCACCTCGGGCAAGTTCGTGTTTTCCGCCTCCGAGGCATACCTGATCGAAGAGGGCAAAGTCACCCGCCCGGTCAAGGGCGCGGCGCTCATCGGCAACGGTCCGGATGTGCTGACCCATGTGAGTCTCATCGGCAACGACATGGCCCTCGATCCTGGCATCGGTTCCTGCGGCAAGGACGGGCAAAGCGTGCCGGTGGGCGTGGGGCAACCTACCCTGCGCGTCGACGGGCTGACAGTAGGGGGGACGGGCTGAGTTTGTGTGACCCGGAACAAACGTGTGGTAGATTGCTACTTCGCATAAACAATTCCGTTTTTACGCAAAATAGTTTGGAGGGTGCGCGGACATTGCAATGGAAATCCTTGTTCTCGTCTTTCTGATCATCATCAACGGCATTTTCTCCATGTCGGAAATCGCGCTGGTCACGGCCAGACGCACAAAACTCACCAAGCTGGCCGAGGACGGAGATGCTGCGGCCAAAGTCGCGGTGAGTCTCGGAGGGGAGCCGACCCGTTTCCTGTCGACCATCCAGATCGGCAGCACCACCTTCGGCATCCTGACCGGCGTCATGAGTGAATCGGCGCTGGCCGCGCCGCTCGCTGTCTGGTTACGTGAACTGGGTCTGGCACAGCGTCCCAGTGAAATCGCGGCGACCATCGTCGTAGTGGTGCTCATCACTTATGTGGTCATCGTGATCGGCGAACTGGTTCCCAAGCGTATCGGCCAGATCAACCCGGAGGGTATTGCCCTGCGGGTCGCCCGCCCGATGCACGCGCTGGCGATCATCTCGCGCCCTGCCGTGCGCATGCTGTCGTGTTCGACCGCGCTTCTGCTGCGCCTGCTGGGGCTGCGTGATGAAAAACTGCCCGGCGTGACCGAGGAGGAAATCCACGCCCTGCTCGAAGAAGGCTCGGAGAGCGGCGTGATCGAGAAGAGCGAACATGTGATGGTGCGCAACGTGTTCCGCCTCGATGACCGCCAGAGCGGCTCGTTGATGATTCCGCGTTCGGACATCGTCTGGCTGGATACCGAACGGCCACTGGAAGAAAACCTCGCGCGTGTGGCGGAATCGGAGCATTCGCGTTTCCCGGTGTGCCGAGGGGGGCTGGAAGAAATTCTCGGCATCATTTCGAGCAAGCAACTCTTCAACCAGACGCTCAAGGGCGGTCAGCCCGACATCACCAGTCAGTTGCACAGTCCCGTCTATGTGCCCGAGACGCTGACTGGCATGGAATTGCTCGAACAATTCCGCGCGTCCGGTTCCCACATGGCCTTCGTGGTCGACGAATACGGCGAGGTGCAGGGGCTGGTGTCGCTCCAGGACGTGATGGAAGCCGTTACCGGCGAGTTCCGCCCGGATCGCCAGGAGGATGCCTGGGCCGTGCCGCGTGAGGATGGATCGTGGCTGCTCGACGGACTCATCCCGTTGCCGGAGCTCAAGGATCTGCTCGAACTACGGGAAGTCCCCGAGGAAGACAAGGGGCGCTACCACACCCTGTCGGGCATGGTCATGTGCCTGCTCGGCAGACTGCCGCGCACAGGGGATGTGATCGCCTGGGAAGCCTGGCGACTGGAAGTGGTCGATCTCGACGGCAAGCGCATCGACAAGGTGCTGGCCAGCCGGTTGCCGGAGACCTCGACGGAAGAAGAGGACGCGAGCAGGGGGAACTGAGCTTCATTGCGCACCAAAATACAAAACCCCGCGAGAGCGGGGTTTTGTATTTTATTGAAAGTCGCGCGAAACGTGTCGCGCTACATCGCCATGCGATCAGCGGAGCTTGAACTGGTCGTGACAAGCCTTGCAGGAAGCGCCGACTTTGCCGTGAGCGGCTTTGACGGCAGCCGCGTCGCCGCTGTCGGCAGCCGCGACAAGTTCGTTTGAAGCGGCTGCAAAATCACCGGCCAGCTTGGCGACGTCGGCTGTTTTCTGGAACAACTCAGGCTTGGCGAAAGTCTTTTCCGCGCCGATCGACTTTTCGGTTCCGGGGCTGAAAAGCGCGCCGATGCCCGAACCCGCCACGGAGGCGATGGCATTGGCAGCAGCCTTGACCTGCGCCGCGTCATACGTGCCTTCGAGGTTGGCCTTGATCTTGACCATGTTCCAGGACGCAAAGCTGTAAGCCGCTTTCCGGAACTTGATCTGCTCTTCGGGCTTGATCTGGGCAAAGGCGCCGGTCGACAAAGACAGGGCCGTAATGCCAAGTATGGCGGCGATAGTGATTTTTTTCATGTTGGCCTCATGTTGTGATGGTTAGGATTCGATGAGTGACAGTCTGCCTTGGTTTCATATCGCGTTGCGCGAAGCTGCTGCGGATTGAAACAACGGCGGATCTCGTGGAGCTGATGATGATAGCAACAGCCAAAACGTATCGCAACCAATGCATGCGTAACAGCACGCGGTTAATACGCATTAAGCCGGCCGCGCTCCGTACCGTAATCGCAGGTTCAAGAATGACCACCTGCGTTGATGACATGCATTCGACATTTTTATTCGGTTCCTGTCGAGGCGATCTAAGGGAAAAACATGCGACGACATGCAAATTTGCCAATTCGATGGGGGCGTTCGTCCTGTCGACTCAGTCCATCAACAACATGACCCCGAAAGTGCGCGGGATCGCCGGGCAGATCAACCTGCTCGCGCTCAATGCGTCCATCGAAGTTGCACGGGCGGGGGAACACGGGCGGCATTTTGCTGTGGTGGCTGACGAAGTGCGCAAGCGGGCCGAAAAAGCGGCACGCCCGGCGAGATTGGTCGATAAAATTACTCAAGATATCGGTGAGCGATCAACACAGTTGCAGGAATCGGTGGCGCGCTTCAGGGTTTGAGGGGGGTAGCACAAACGCACCGGGCAGAGGGACGCTGCCCGGTGCGCAATGTGCAATAAATGCCTTGCGGTCATTTCCCTCCCTTGGAGGGGCGCCCGAAGGGCGGGGCGGTCCCCCCCCCGCCGGCATTGGGTTTCACTCCACTCAGTCGAGCCTGAACGTGACGAAAAGCCTCGCATTGCCGCGCTGGATCAACAGGGCGAAGCGCTTGCCCGCCTTTTCGGCCAGTTGTCGGAACTGTTCCGAAGACGTGATCGGCTGGTTGTTCAGGCTCAGGATCACGTCGCCGTAACGCAGCCCGGCGCGCGCCGCGCGCCCGCTGGCGGTTTCAACCACCATACCGCCTGGCACGCCGAGCTGCGCAGCCTCGCGCGCACTGAGGGGACGCAGGCTGAGTCCGAACTTGTCGCTGGAACTCTTGCCGTCCTGCTTATGGGCGGTTTCTTCCTGTGGCTGTTCATCGAGCACGGCGGTGAGTTCCCGGCTCTTGCCCTCGCGCCAGATTTCGAGCTTGACCTTGCTGCCCGGCTGTTTGTCGCCGATCATGCGCGGCAACTCATTGTTTTCGTTTATTTCCTTGCCGTCGACCTTGAGCACGATGTCACCCGGTTTCAATCCGGCGCGCGCGGCGGCACTGCCTGGCTCGACCTGCGCCACCAATGCGCCGCGCGGCGCATCCAGCCCAAACGAGGGCGCGAGATCCTGACCCATGATCTGGATATAGACGCCCAGACGGCCTCGCTGCACACGGCCATGTTGAATGAGCTGATCCTTCACCTTGATGGCGACGTCGATGGGGATGGCGAAGGAAATGCCCATGAAACCACCGGAGCGCGAATAAATCTGCGAGTTGATGCCGATGACGCGGCCACTGAGATCGAGGAGCGGGCCGCCCGAATTGCCGGGGTTGATGGCCACATCGGTCTGGATGAAAGGCACGTAGTTCTCGTCCGGCAGGCGGCGCGCCTTGGCCGAGATGATGCCGGCAGTAACGGAGTGTTCGAGGCCGAAAGGCGAGCCGATGGCCGCAACCCATTCACCGACGCGGGCGCTGCTGGGATTGCCGATGACGACGGTAGGCAGGTTTTTGGCATCGATCTTGACGACGGCCACGTCGGTGCGGCGGTCGATACCGATGACTTTGGCCTTGAATTCGCGCTTGTCGCTCAACTTGACCGTGACCTCGGCCCTGGTGTCGCCGACCACGTGTGCGTTGGTCAGCACGTAACCGTCGTTACTGACGATGAAACCGGAACCGATTCCCTGCCGAATACGGGGGACGCTGGGATGGTTGGGGGGAAACCCCTGCCCCGGCACGCCGAAACGGCGCAGGAAATCGAAGAAAGGATCCCCGGCGAATGGATTGTCGTCATCCTCTGGCCGGATGGTCTGATCGACGCTGATATTGACGACGGCAGGGCTGACTCTCTCGACCAGGTCGGCGAAATCGGGCAATCCGTGCCGGATGGCCGCTACGGGCGCGTTCGCGGCGGGCGCATTGTCGGCGTGCGCCTTGGGCAGTGGCGGCCCATCTTCGGCCAGACAGGCAACCAGACTTAGAGCCAGGGCAACGATAACGAGGTTTTTTTTCATGGGTATTCCTTGGCGCGAAACAACAGGAAGAAATGCAAATTATATCTGCAGGTTCCCGGTATCGAAGCCGTACTCGTGCCATGAGCGCGGAAGGCTTCGGTTTCATGGATGGCGCGCATGCGCGATCCAAGGTTACGGTAACAACAATGCCGTTCGACGCCGTTTCTGTCGCAAGGTTCCAGGCGTATCGATAGAAGGCCGAAAAACAGACGGTTGAAAAAAGTAGATACGATATAGAAAAGTAACATTTTCTTCTTGCGTTAAAAAGGTGGACAGGGCATTCTTGGGATACAAAGAGTGACATTACTTGCTGCAAAACGAATGTAACGGGATTTTAATGACTCTTACATATTTACGCTATCTTGTGGCCTTGGCTCGTGAACGGCATTTTGGCCGTGCAGCCGAGAGATGCCGCGTCTCGCAGCCCACGCTTTCCGTGGCGATCAAGAAGCTCGAAGAAGAGCTTGGCGTTCTGCTTTTCGAGCGTGCCGCCAGCGAAGTCAGAATCACCGAAATCGGTCGGCGCATCGTCACCCAGGCCGAAAAGGCGCTGGTCGACGTCGATCACATCCACGAGATCGCTACCAGCGGCAGGGACCCGCTCATTGGATCGCTGCGCATGGGGGTGATCTACACCATAGGACCCTACCTGCTGCCGCGCCTGATCCCGAAGGTACACCATCGCGCGCCGGACATGCCGCTCATCATCCAGGAAAACTACACGGATCGACTGGTCGATTCGCTCAAGCGAGCCGAACTGGATGTCATTATCGTCAGCCTGCCGTTCGCGGAGCCGGGTATCGTGACGCAGCCGTTGTACGACGAGCCTTTTCGTGTGCTGTTGCCCGCCAGGCATCCGTGGGTCCAACAAAATGAAATTACTCCCGGAATGCTTGCCGACGAACAACTGTTGCTGCTTGGCGCAGGCAACTGTTTCCGCGACCAGGTTCTGGAAGTCTGCCCGGAATGCCAGAACGGCGGCAGCCTGCAACGCTCGCTCGAAGGCAGCTCACTCGAAACCATCCGCCACATGGTTGCTACCGGCCTGGGGGTAACGGTGTTGCCAAGCACGGCGGCCGATGGGCTCGAGTCCAATAATCCACTGATGGCAATCCGCCCCTTTGCACGACCCGAACCCGTGCGCCGGGTCGTCCTGGCCTGGCGGGTGACTTATCCGCGTGCGGGCGTGGTCGACATGCTGCGCATGGCGATCCTCGACAGTTCGCTGCCCGGAGTGCACCCAATCGGCCCCATGTCGGCACGCGATGGGGCTTGAGCATGGAGTCGGCGCGGCTCCCATAGTTTGCGGCCCATATGTGCGATTGATACTTTCTGTCGCCGACCGTGAATTGATAGCTGTAACATGCGCGATACCGTGATGGATTATCCGGTTGGCTGCACCTGGAAACTCAAACGAGAGGAGAAAGCATGGGAACCGACATCGACATCGGCATCAGCAAGGAAGACCGCGCCAAGATTGCCAAGGGGCTGTCCCGGCTGCTGGCCGACAGCTACACCCTTTACCTGACTACGCATAATTTTCACTGGAACGTCACGGGGCCGATGTTCAACACCCTGCACCAGATGTTCGAGGGCCAGTACACCGAACTGTCGGACGCCGTGGATCTCATTGCCGAGCGTATTCGCGCCCTCGGGTTTCCCGCGCCGGGCACTTTCAGGGAGTTTGAAAAACTCACCAGTCTGAAGCAGCCGGAGGCACTGCCCGACGCGGAAGGCATGATTCGCCAGCTCCTGAACAATCACGAAGGCGTTGCCAAGACCGCCCGCACGGTCGTGCCCCTGGCCGAGAAAGCCAGCGACGAACCCACGCTGGATCTGCTGACCCAGCGTCTGCAAATCCACGAAAAAACCGCCTGGATGCTGCGCAGCCTGCTTGAGAAGTAAGCTCGCCTTGAGCAAAAAGCCAGCGACCGGCCTTCAGGCCGGCCGCTGGCTTTTTGTTTTTTAAGTTGTCCGACTCGCTGTGATTTAATCCGTTTCGTCAGTAAACGCGCCGAAAATATCATGCTCTTTTATTATTATTTTTAATACAATCAATTGTATATAAATATATTAAATATATTCATGTTTATCAATTAAAATGAACATATTCGCATAAATAAAGAAAGGGGGTTTTGCGATTATATTTATTAAAGGGTATGTGCAGAAAGCACACTTCACCAGATGACCCATGATGTACCTTTCAATACCCGATAACAGACGACCCGAAGCACAGAGAGGTCATTTTCAGCAAGGAGATTTAATGTGAAAGTCAAATACAAAGTCATTATTCTTTCAGTGATCGGAGCTTTGGGTATGCTGCTCATCGCAGCGATCAGTATGATGTCACTTAAAACCGATGAAAAGATATTCCATGAAGTCGGCGCTGTCAGGATGCCCAGGGTGGAATACCTTCAGCATCTTCGTGGAGCCGTCTATCACATCACACGGCGTGATTTCGAGATACTGTCCAATGAATCGCTGGGTTTTGAAGAGCAGAAGGCCGAACTGCAACGCCTGAGACCCCTCGTGCAGGCGTCCCATGCCGAAGCCCTGGAGGAGATTCGCAAGTTCGAGGAAATACCTTTCCTCCTGGAGTCCAACAAGGCGGAGTGGTTGAAATTCAAGCCGCTATGGGAGCCGTGGTTCAGGTACAACCAGTCGTACCTGAACGCGCTGGATTCGGCGCTCATCAATCCGTCGGAGGCGGCATTCCAACAACTCTACCGGCTCATTCGTGACGGCAACAAGGCTCGCTACAGCCAGACGGTGCAGTTACAGACGGACCTGGATAATCTCGCGTTGGCACAGAGGAAAATCAGCAGCGAAGTCATCGATAATGCGATAGCAGAGAATGGAGGCGATGCCAAGGCCATGTTTTCTGTTTTCCTGGCGGCCCTTGCGATCCTGATTTTTTACGCCTTCTCGATCATGCGGCAGGCGATCAGGCCCCTGAATCGTGCGCGTGACATGATTGCCGAGGTGGAAAAGAACCTCGACCTCACCCTGCGCCTGGGGATCGACTCCAGGGACGAAATCGGTGAGTTGAGCCAGTCTTTCGATCTCATGATGGGCAAGCTCCAGAGCGTCTTCAAAACCATCCAGACGCAAGTCGACGAAGTCGGCAAGACCGTAGAGTCCGTAGCCACATCCGCCCAGGAAGTCGCGCAAAGTTCGGCGAACCAGAGCAGTTCTTCCTCGGCGATGGCGGCTGCCATCGAGCAGATGGGTGTTTCCATCAACACCGTTTCCAGCAGCGCCCTGGATGCGCAGACGATGGCAACGGAAGCGGGCGCGATGTCCGAGCAGGGCAACCAGATCATCAGGAAGACGCGGGACGAAATGGGCACGATTGCGCAAATCGTCTCCGGCGCCTCCAGGGTCATCAAGACCCTTGGCGAGGAATCGCACCAGATCACGAGCGTGGTCAATGTCATCAAGGAGGTGGCCGATCAGACTAACCTGCTTGCGCTCAACGCGGCCATCGAGGCGGCCAGGGCGGGCGAACAGGGCCGGGGGTTCGCGGTGGTGGCGGACGAGGTGCGCAAACTTGCCGAGCGCACGGCCCAATCGACGCTGGACATCAGCGGCATGGTGGGCAAGATACAGGTTTCAGCCGACGAAGCGGTCAGGGAGATGGGAGGGGTGGTGAGCCAGGTGGAAAGCGGGCAGAGCCTGGCGCAGGAAGCGGGCGGACGGATGCAGTCCATCCATGAGAGTGCTGCCAGGGTGTCAGGAGCCGTTACCGAAATTTCGGATGCGCTGAAGGAACAGAGCCATGCCAGCCACGATCTGACGCGCCACGTGGAGAGCATCGCACAGATGACCGAGCAAAATAACGCCGCTGCCGGGGGCGTGGCCGAAAACGCCAGGTACCTCGGCCAGTTGGCCACCGAAGTCAGGGTTGCCTTGCGGCATTTCAGAACGTGAGTCCTGCCTGTCGTGTGAGCATTTTGTGACATGCCGTTCTCAGTTTCCGGTGGAGTGCGGTAAGCTTTCGCGCCTGACATTCTGCCGCCGAAACTGGAGCTTCAGGCCATGACCGTTCGTACCCGCTTCGCCCCCAGCCCGACCGGCTACCTGCACATCGGAGGGGCGCGTACCGCACTGTTTTCGTGGGCATACGCCCGCCATCACGGTGGCAGTTTCATCCTGCGTATCGAAGATACCGACCTGGCGCGCTCAACAAAGGAGGCGGTACAGGCCATTCTCGACGGCATGGCCTGGCTCGGACTGGAGCACGATGAGGGGCCGTTCTACCAGACGCAGCGCATGGAGCGTTACGGGGAGGTGATTCGGCAAATGCTCGCCGCCGGGACGGCTTATTACTGTTACACCTCGAAGGAAGAACTCGATGCCCTGCGCGCTGCACAGGAAGCGCGCAACGAAAAGCCGCGTTACGACGGGCGCTGGCGACCCGAACCCGGCAAGACGCTCCCGCCTCCGCCCCTGGGCGTGGAGCCGGTGGTGCGTTTCCGCAATCCGGTCGATGGGCGGGTGGTCTGGGACGATCTGGTCAAGGGACGGATCGAAATCGGTAACGCCGAACTGGACGACTTCATCATTGCCCGCGCGGACGGTTCACCGACCTACAATTTCTGCGTGGTGGTCGACGATTGGGACATGGGCATTACCCACGTCATTCGCGGGGACGACCACGTCAACAACACGCCGCGCCAGATCAACGTGCTGGCTGCGCTGGGCGCGCCGCTGCCGCAGTACGCGCACCTGTCGATGATCCTCGGCGGCGATGGCGCGAAACTGTCCAAGCGTCACGGCGCGGTGAGCGTGATGCAGTATCACGAGGACGGTTTTTTGCCGGAGGCGGTCGTGAACTATCTTGCACGCCTTGGCTGGAGCCACGGCGACGACGAGCTTTTCAGCCGCGAGCAGTTCGTCGAATGGTTCGACCTCGATCGCCTCACGCCCTCGGCGGCGCGCTTCGATACGGACAAGCTGATCTGGCTCAATGCGCAGTACATCAAGGCGGCAGACGTACAGCGTCTCGCGGAAGATGCCGCCGCCCGACTGTCGAGGCGCGGCGTCGAGCCGCATGCCGGCCCGGATCTCGCTGCCGTCGTGGCGCTCTACAGGGAACGCGCAGGCAGTCTCGTCGAACTGGCGGATGCCGTCGCGCCGTTCTGTCGGCTGGATGAGATTTCTCCCGATCTTGCCGAGAAGCATTTCACCGCCCCGGCGCGGGAGGCGCTCGCGGCCCTCGAAGCACGGTTTACCGCGTTATCGGAGTGGGAAAAGGGCGCAATCGGCCAGACGATCAAGGACGTGATGAAAGAGCAAGGCCTGAAAATGCCGCAAGTCGCCATTCCCTTGCGGGTGGCGTTGCTCGGCGTGGAACATACGCCGTCGATCGACGCCGTGCTGGAAGTGCTTGGGCGCGAACGGACGCTGCAAAGGCTGGCGCGGCTGCGCTGATCGGCGCTCACGCTGCACGCGCGTTTACGAATCGCTCGTGCCCGCGCCTCGAGGCGTCCTGCTCATCGGAGGCATTGCGCTCGACATGTGCTCGGTGCGCACCCCCCCGCTTACGGAAATAGTGCTTATCTCTGCGCTTTCGTTTTCGAGCTCGAATGGAGGGTGTTGCCGGTCCGGATCGTAGAGTTCGGTGCGGTTACGTCCTGCCGCCTTTGCAGCGTAGAGAGCTTCGTCGGCCCGGCGCAGCGGCGCGTCGGCGGTCATGTCGTCGCCGCGCAAGTCCGAGATGCCGATGCTGACCGTGCATGCAATAAGCGCGTCGCCAACTTTGACCGGGTTATTCTCGAAAGCGCGCCGCAGCCGCTCGGCGAGTCCGCATGCGCCGGGCACGCCGTCGCCGGGCAGCAGGACGGCGAATTCCTCGCCGCCCAGACGACCGATGATGTCGCTGCGTCGCACGGTCTGGCGGACGATGTGCACGAAATGGCTCAATACGACATCCCCGGTGGCATGGCCGTATTTATCGTTGACGTGCTTGAAGAAATCGAGATCGGTCATCAGGATCGATGTATGTCCGCCGTAGCGGCGCAGACGCACCAGTTCGGTATCGAGTTGATCGAGAAAATGACGGCGGTTGCTGACCCCCGTGAGCGAATCGGTGGTGGCCAGTTGCAGCAGGGCTTCCTGACGGTTGCGCTGTTCGGTGATGTCGTGGAAGACGATTACCGCGCCATTTCTTTTCCCCTGTTCAAAGATGGGCGTGACCACCACTTTCGCAGGGAAACAACTGCCGTCGCGCCGGGAAAGCCACTCTTCGGCTTCGCGCGGCTTGCCGTCCTCCACGGTTTGCATGAACGTCTTTGCCGGGTCCGACTGAGAGTCGGGGTCTTGGGGATAGAAAAGATCGCGCGGATTCCTGCCCATGACTTCTTCTAGCTGGAAACCATGCATGGCGAGCGCGGAGCGGTTGATGAAAGTAATGCATCCGTCATTGTCGATGCCGCAAATGCCGTTGGCGGCAGTATCGAGGAGCAGGGTGTTGTATTGCAGGAGATTTTTGATGGTGGCCGTGTTTTGCTTCAGTTGGCGTTTCCATTCGCGGCGCAACATGTACAGCAGCAGGAGCAGGAATAACTGGGCGAATACCCAGGCGGCCAGCGTGTTGGCGAGCACTGCCGCACGATCCTTGTTCAGGTGTTCGACCCGATCGGTGATGTCGCGCCAGATCAGTACGGTTCCCGGCGGCAACCTGGGCAGGGGATCGAGTTGGCTCTGGTAATCGTCGAGTGCCAGGGTGATGAGTTGAAAGTGACGCTCTTTCCATGTCAACAAATGGTGCTGGGGAAGGTCCGCAGGCAATAATCCGGACTGGAGCAGTTCTCTCGCTTCCGGGCGGCTCGACGCGAGGATGAAGCCATATCGGGTTTCTATCGTGGGCCGGTATCTCTCCAGCATGATGCTGGAAACCTGCTTGCTGTCGAGCAGCAGAACGATGCCTGTGTTGAATTGCTTATCCAGCCGGTTCAGAAACCTGTTCATGTCGAAGCCGACTTCCACGATGCCCACATGGCGTTCGCTGCCATCCGGCATGGTGCGCGTGACGGCTACCACGCCGCGAACGCCGGCGTAGGTATACGCGATCTCGAAACCGCTGCGTGGATTGTGGTCTTGTATGACGTCGGCCAGCATGGGGCGTGCCTCGGTACGTACATCGCCGAAAAGGGTTGGCGCACTCATGCGCAGGAAAGAGGTGCCGTCGGGGAGCAGGAATTGCAGGTGCTCTACCTCGTAGCGGGTGCTCAGTTCGTCCCATTGCCGTTTCATCTGTTCCTGGAGGGCGTGCCGCACCTGTGTTGCGTGCGCGCCGCCGTCGCTCTGAGCCTGCTCGGTGCGCGCGGCTTCAATCGCTTCGTCGAGCAGGCGCTGGATTTCGGCGTTGGCGGAAATGCTGTGAGCCAGGGCTTGCGCGTGCCGCGAGAGCGCCTCGTTCTGAGAGGTATAAACGCCATGAAGCCTGGCGCTGACGCCAGCGAGTTCGATGTCGAAATTCTTCTCGACCTGCCCGTACAGGTTCCAGCCAATGACCACAAAAACAGCCATGAGCGCGAGGCTGCTCAGCCAGATGGAAAGTTTGTAGGGCAAGGACTTATGGGAAAGTCTGTGAGGCATGGACTTATTTGTTTGAAAACTTATTTGCCCTGTATATTACGAAAGTGAAAGTCGGCATTGGATTTTATTCACGTCACCAGCCCTGATAATCGTTATCGTCCGTGATGCGTTTCCGGTTTCGGCGCGCAAAAGGCATTTGGGCTTGTTTGCGTTACTGTTGCCTGGGCCATTTCGGGCTACACGGGCGGCGAAGGCGCAAGCGAGGCGCGGTTGGCTTCGATGAGGGCGTCGATGCGGCTGCGTTCGATGCGGGTCATCAGATGATTGTAGGGATTGATGCGATGCCCGACGGGGAGCGGCTGCCATAGGCCCCGCCAGTCGAGGGGGGGGATGTCGAGGAATCGTTCGACCTCTCCGGCAAGCGACGGCAACACGGGCTTGAGGGCGCGGGTGAGGTCGCGGAACAGGGTGAGGGCGGTGCTGCATACGGTGTGCAGGGCGTCTTCCTGTCCTTCCTGTTTGGCGAGTTCCCAGGGTTTTTTGTCGTTGATGTACTGGTTGGCGAGGTCGGCGAGCCGCATGGTTTCGCGTAGCGCCCGACCATAGTCGCGGGCCTCGAACGCTTCGACGAGGGTGTGCTCGTTCCATGCGTCGACAAAGGCTTGCGCGGCGGCCTCGTCGATGACGCCCAGCCTGCCGTCGAAACGTTTATTGATGAAACCGGCGCACCGACTGGCGAGATTGACGTATTTTCCGACGAGATCGGCGTTCACGCGCGCGATCATGTCGTCGAGGTTGAGGTCGAGATCCTCCATGCTGCCGTTGGATTTGCTCGCAAAGTAATAGCGCAGGGCTTCGGGGTCGAGTCCCTGGTCGAGCCAGGAACGGGCGGTGATGAAGGTTCCGCGGCCCTTGCTCATCTTTGCGCCATTGACGGTGAGAAAGCCATTGACGCACAGTTGGCTCGGGGCGCGGTAGCCCGCGAATTCCAGCATCGCCGGCCAGAAGAGGGCATGAAAATAAAGGATGTCCTTGCCGATGAAATGCACCATCTCGGTGCCGCAGGCGGCGGCCTTTTGGGCGTCGATGTAGTCTTCCACACAGATGTCGCCACGCTTTTCGGCGAAGTTCCTGAAACTCGCCAGGTAGCCGATGGGCGCGTCGAGCCAGACGTAGAAATATTTGCCGGGGGCGTCCGGGATTTCAAAGCCGAAGTAGGGCGCATCGCGCGAGATGTCCCAGTCGGTGAGTTGGTTGTCGCCGTCGAACCCCAGCCATTCACGCATCTTGTTGGCGGCTTCCGGTTGAAGCCGACGCACCCCTGGGCGGGCTTCGCCCGTGGTCCATTCGCGCAGGAAGGCGGCGGTGCGCGCGTCGGACAGTCGGAAGAAGTAGTGTTCCGAAGCTCGCAGCACGGGCGCGGCGCCGGAGACGGCGGAGCGGGGGTTTTTCAGTTCGGTGGGGGCGTAGGCCGCGCCGCAGGCTTCGCAGTTGTCGCCGTATTGGTCTTGCGCGCCGCACTTGGGGCACTCGCCCCTGATGAAGCGGTCGGGGAGGAACATCTCCCTGACCGGGTCGTAGAACTGTTCGATGGCGCGGGCGTCGATGAGATCTGCGGCCTTGAGGCGGGTGTAGATATCTTCGGCGTAGGCGCGGTTTTCCGGGCTGTGGGTGGAATGGTAGTTGTCGAAGACCACCCCGAAGTCGGTGAAGTCGCGCAGGTGTTCGCCGTGCACGCGATTGATGAGATCCTCGGGGCGGATGCCTTCCGCCTCCGCCCGCAGCATGATGGGCGTTCCATGCGTGTCGTCGGCGCAGACGTAGTGCACGGTGTGGCCGCACATGCGCTGGAAGCGCACCCAGATGTCGGCCTGGGCGTAGCCGACGAGATGACCGAGGTGGATGTCGCCGTTGGCGTAGGGCAGGGCGTTGGTGACGAGAATCTTGCGGGACATGGCCTGTTTTTTTTCTGCAAAACATCCATTCTATCAAAGCCGACCCCGGCGGATATTTGCTACTGTCCGACAAAGCGTTTTATTCTCACGAACTTTTGGGGCTACGGGGTTTCCAACGACCATGCAAAACAGATTGATAACCTGGCCCGGCA
>Ga0099364_10003932_pt1 | contig 22698 bp, 17 predicted proteins | sample TergutTh196P3_FD_73070 | JGI IMG/M metagenome (GOLD analysis project Ga0099364, IMG submission 73070) | Microcerotermes parvus P3 segment gut microbial communities from Pointe-Noire, Republic of the Congo - Th196 P3 | ecosystem: Host-associated > Arthropoda: Insects > Digestive system > Gut ...
TAAGTGTGCAAGGTACTGCTTCGTGTTCGTGTTCGTGTAACAATTCGGATAGACCCTTTAAATCGGCAGAACGATACAGACGATTTAATGTTTTTGCGGCAATTTCCATATAGTCAGCGTATTTCATTACACATACTAAATCTGATGCTTGACGCTTCAGTGGCGAAAACTCGAAAATGGCTGCTATTTGATCCTGTACCGTTTCCAAACCGACAACTGGAATTCCCCTGTCTACAGCCTGTTGCTGAAACCATATATCAAAGATTTCGTTCATGTTCACTTGAGGGAAAATTTTCTGGTAAAATGAAACCGTATATACCATGCTAACCATGGATGGTTTTAATCTACCAAATGATTGAAGACCAACACCCAATACAGCGGTCAGTTGTTCGTCAACAAAGCGAAAATCATCCTCCGAAATCAGCATTTGCCATGTGCTGTCTTGTGGCATTAGTCCTGCTTTTTGTACTTCTGCCGCCAATGCTGCCATATCGCTCATTACCAATTCGCCAACCATCTGTTTGCTTGAAGCAAATGCCTGTTTAACACCCACAATGCTATCCAAAAAACTAAATGGAAAAAGGTGATGTGTCCCGAAAATGTAAGACGGATGCTCTAATCCGTTTCCCGAAATTTTCCACAACAGGGATCCTGTTTTTTCGTTCCCTTCTTGTGCTGATACTGTACACACGAAGAATGTCAGTATCGTAATAAAAAATAATTTTTTCATTTTGAAAGTCCCTAATTCGTGTTGGTGTTAAATATTTCTCCGTTAGGCAGTTTGAAATTTATTTTCGTAATCGCTATTCGGTCATTCTCAATGCCGTATTGAATTGATAATTCTATCTGCTCCCATGAATCGCTGAAATTTTTCGCTCTACTCGCAGGAACATATACCGGCATGTTTTTTCCAAAAAAATCGTCGGTAACCGTAAATGTTTGACTATTTGCATCATATTGGCTCAACGACAGGTTAATATCTAATCTTCTATGCGCATTTGCGATAAAATTTTCTTCGGCTACTTTAGAATCTGCGTAGTTTTGTGCGTAATTACTGAATAAACGGTTAATCATATACTGTTTAAAAACTTCTCGCCGGGACGAATATTCTACGGGAACAACTTCTGCTCCGGTTTTATCAATATAGCCATATTTACCGTTGAGCGCTACCGACGCTAATCCTTCCGAAAAGAGAATATCTCCGTAATCATACTTAAAAGGAATCACTTCTTTTCCGGTTGTATCAACGCATCCCCATTTACCATTGAGTTTTACCGCTGCAAGCCCTTCGGAAAAAAACAACGCTCCGTCATATACAACAGGAACCACTTCTTTTCCGGTTTTATCAATAAATCCGAATTTGTGCATGAGCCTTACCATTGCAAAACCTTCGCGAAATACACCTGACGAATTATACATCAAAGGAGTCACTTCGTTACCGCTTTTATCAATATATCCCCATCTATCATTTAGTCTTACCATTGCCGGTCCCTCGAAAAAACTCCAAGCGCCATCATATTTAAAAGGAATTACTTCTTTTCCCGTTTTGTCGATATATCCGGCTTTACCATTAAGATATACTGCTGCTAATCCTTCTGAAAAGTTGTTAACAGTTGAATATATCAAAGGAATTACTTCTTTTCCGGTTTTATCAATAAATCCCTTTTTCCCGTTTTGCGATACCCATATCAATCCCTCTGAAAAGCGATAAAGGTACGGAGAGTTTGAATATCCGGTGGTAACTGTTACAAAATTGTCATACATGAATGGTGTCACTTCTTTTCCGGTTTTATCAATAAATCCTTCTCTGTCGTTGTAATGAACCCGCGCCAGTCCTTCGGAAAAGTCCCATGCCCAGTCATACATCAAAGGTATCACTTCTTTTCCTGTTTTGTCAATAAATCCCCATTTGTGATTGAGTCTTACCATTGCCAATTCTTCGGAAAAGTTCCAAGCATGGTCATATTTGAAAGAGACTACCACACTTCCGGTTTTATCAATATATCCCCATTTGTCATTTTTCCCTTTTTGGGGATATAAATCTTCTCCGCTTGAATCAACACTCGCAATCCAAGAGAATAACACTACCAATATGACTAATATTTTGTTCATTCCTTTTTTTAATGAAATCGGCTACAAAAGTAAAAAAAAGATACAGATTTACAAAAATAATTCCACTCAATTTTCAAAAAAAACAGTAACCTCGTTCGTTTTCTGCCATCCCCCGACACAAAATTTCATTAGATGCACAAAATTTCAAAATCTGTACAAATTTTCATTAGAAGCACTTCAAGGGGGACATAAATTCAGTGTCTAATTCGTTACTCTCGTCAATGACTGCACTGTCGGTTCGCCCGGTTGCAGATAACGTGAAATAGTGCGTAAATATAGAGAATATGAGGCGCTTATGAGTAAAGCGTAACAAATATATCTTCGATTAGATACTACAAAAGCGTTATCGAAACAAACTATGGAAGTATCGAAAAATATTTAGAACCCGAAATGAAATTAGATGAAAACGACCTGAAAGCATTGAACGAAAAATATACGACTGAAATATGATTTATGATTTTATTTCAAAAAAATCGTATACCTGAACTTTCATATTGCGTTTTGTGTGTCCAAACGCCGCAAGGCATATAGAAATAAACTGTTCGTCCTACAATTTTAAAATCCTCGTTTTCGGCGCTTTTATTCTTTATTTTTTCAATATCTACATGATTCGGCATTTCCGACAAAATGGTAGCAAACAAAAATTTTTCTTCTTTTTCTGCAAATGGATTGTTCGCAATGATTTCTTGCAAATCACCCATTTTTATCACAAGAACTTCGATATTGTATCCAAAAGTTTCTGTAATTTTCGCAGCAATCAAGTCTTCCAATGTTTTTTCAGAAGTTTCTTTTGTTTGGAAAATCACGTTTCCGCTTTGCAAATATGTTGTAACAGTCTGCAAACCGATACTTTCGTACATTTTTTTCAGAGCGTCCATTTTCATCCTGTTGTGTCCGCCCATATTAACGGCTCTTAATAACGAAACGTATGTTGTCATTTATGATTTCTGCTGGCTGTTTCTACCATTTTAATCTTTTTCCCTACTTCTTCCATCATAATCCGCGTGATGTCGCTCAGCGAATAGGTACATGCGCTTCCCCAATGCTGTTTTGCTACTGAATCGTCGATGCTGCGGGGCCACGAGTCTGCAATCGCTTGCCGGAAATCGGGTTGATAACTGATTTTAAAATCGGGTTTGTATTGGTTGATCTCGTCGCTCAATTGTTTCGGGGTAAAACTGATACCGCCGAGGTTGTAGCTCGACCGCACCTGAATTGCCGACGCATCGGCTTCCATCAGTTGTATGGTTGCTTGTACGGCGTCGGGCATAAACATCATGGGCAGAGCGGTATCTTCTGTCAGGAAACATTCGTATTGACCTTTGCGGATGGCGTCGTAAAAGATTTCTACGGCATAGTCGGTTGTTCCGCCGCCGGGTTCGGTTTTGTAACTGATCAGTCCGGGATAGCGGATACTGCGCGCGTCGATTTGGTAACGCTGGTGATAGTACTGCATCCAGCGTTCGCCCGCTAATTTGCTGATGCCGTACACGGTGTTGGGCTCCATGACGGTAAACTGCGGCGTATGGTCGCGCGGCGTCGTGGGTCCGAAAACGGCAATGGAACTGGGCCAAAACAGTTTTTTGATTTCGGGAACCTCTTTGGCTAAATCAAGGATGTTCATCAGGCTGTCCATATTGATATTCCATGCCTGAATGGGGATACGCTCGGCGTTACCCGACAGCACTGCCGCCAGATGATAAATCTGCGTTATCCGGTGGCGGATCACAAAATGTATGAGCCGCTTGTCGTCCATCACATCCAGCAATTGAAAGGGACCGCCGTCGATGACGTCCTGCGGCGGATGTTTGATGTCGGTAGCGAAAACATGTCCTGCGCCGTAAATGTTGCGTAGCGCTACCGTCAATTCCGAACCTATTTGCCCGGCTGCTCCTATGATTAAAATATTGTCCATGATTATTTTTTAAATAGAAATGTTGCTTTATTTTCTGTTCCTTCCAATAGTCTCGATATGTTTTTCCGGTGGGTAACAAACAGCAGAATACAAACAATCGCTGAAAAAATTTTCAATGAAATGCTGTCTGCGTTGAAAATGAAAATCACCGAAGCGGGAAAGAAAAGTCCCATCATTAAGGAACTCAACGATACATATTTAGTGGTAAATAGCATGATAAAAAATACGACAATAGACACAAAACTTGCCTGCCAGTGCAATGCCAGCAGGATTCCGACAACGGTAGCCACTCCTTTTCCACCGCGAAAACCTGCCAAAACGGGAAAGACGTGTCCAATCACGGCGGCGGCGGCTAATGCAAGTTGAAAATTGACGAACGCATTGGTTCCGACTTCAAAAAAGGGCGACAATAAAGCAAGTTTCACCGCCGCAAAACCTTTGAACACGTCAATGAGCAAGACCGGAATACCTATTTTGACGCCTAATACCCGCATGGTATTAGTGGCTCCGGCGTTTCTACTGCCATGTTCGCGAACGTCTATTCCCTTAGTCGCCTTGCCAATCCATACCGCCGAAGGTATAGAGCCCAGCAAATATGCCGCTGTTATTATCAATAGGATAGTGATCATTGTTCTGATTATTTCGTGATGATGGTTACTCCTTTGGGCGCTTTTATATCTGATTTGACTTTTCCATTAACGTCTTTCGTGTGCTTAATGTTCACTACGCCATACGGAGTTGGGAAATCGCCTTCCACCCATTGGAGGTCGCCAAGGTGGGGTACGATGCGCAGTTTTTTGCATCCGGGTTCAATTACTTGAACGCCCAATACATGCGTTGTCAGCCATGCCGTTGGACCCGACGCCCATCCGTGGCAAAGGCTGTGGCGCAGGTTTTCGTAACAATATGCGCCAAAATCAGCGTGAATGTCTTTCTTTCCTTCGGGAACCAATTCATCAATACCGGCGGCGTTTTCCATCCAATCGAGGTCGAAGTCTTCCCAGAAGGTAGTAGCGCCCATATCTAGCATGCCGCCCCAATATTGCCGGATGTTGTCGATAGCCGATTGGTAATCACCCGCTTTGGCTTGCGCTTCAAGCATGTAGTAACCGTAGAAGGTGGAAAAATTTTTGGGACCGCCGACTTGAATCACCTCGTCATTGGCTTTTTGAGCGGGTATTACATCTGCTAAAGCCATTAATGCTGCCGCCTGTTTCAGTTGGTTGTGATCCGGAACGCGCTTTTGCATCAAAGCGGCTGTTTCCGCACATTTGACTGCAAGCGCCTTGTCGCCGAGAATTGCGCACAGTTCTGCGCCCGCTTGAAAAGTAGTGATCATCAGTGCTTGCAAGCCGGCGTTCACGCCTTGTATGTTGGGGCTTGAGGGCCAATCGAGGAATCGGTTGCCGTCTAATTTTTCCTGTCCGTTGGCGTCTACCTTGGTAAACAATAAATCCAACAAACCTCTAAGGTAAGTCTGTTGCTCCTTCAGGTAGGCAAGGTTACCCTGATAGAGATACCAGTCGCGGTGGATGATGATCCACCACAGCGAGTAGGAAGATATGCCGTTGATCCAGCTCGGAAGCGGCGTAATGTCGCGCGCCAGATCAAGGCTTTTGGGAACAACCTCGTTGTAGCCGAATACGGTGCTGACGGTCATCACTTCGGGATGCAGATCGCCCAGCCATACCAAACGGTCGCGCTTGATGCCGTCCCATAAATATTCCTGCATGTTGAGATGAACGGTGTAGGCGCCTGTCATCCAGATTTGATTGAGACGCTCGTCGTTGCTGCGGAATGAACCGAGATAGGGTATGTCTCGATAAACGAAAACGGCGTTAATTTCTTTCAGGCTCAACGTAACGTTGGGTTCCACGAGGTCTATGCGCACAAAACGGAAGCCGCTGTTGCCTATTTCGGCAACGCCCAACCACGGCAGTTCCATCGTAAAATCGCGCATGGCGTGGTCATTGGTAGCGCCTTGCGCATCGCCAATTTCACTCATGGCTTCGCTCGCCGATTCGCCAAAGCGAACGCGAATCTTCACCGGTGTTTGGCTTCTGGCGTTTGTGGTGACCAATTGTATGCCTCCCTGTATCTCTTTGCCGAAGTCGAAAAGAATAGCAGGGCGTTCGTTAGCGGTGCTGCGCATGGTGCATACCTGTCTGTTGGTCAACTCGCTTTGCCCGTTGTTGCCTTTTTCCAGCAAGCCTTCGGGGTTGGTCATCAGACTGCCGCCGCCGTCGTACTTCCACACAATCCGCTGAGGGGTAAGGTAAGTACGCACCCGCGAATCGTGAAATACCTTGCCGGTATATTCCTGTCCGAAAACAGGGGGAAGGTTCTGCGAAAATGCTTCAAAACAGAACCCTGCCAACATGATTAGAATCGTAATTTTCTTCATTTAAATTGAAAATTGAAAACTGAAAACTGAAAAAAACTGAAAACTGAAAAAAAAGCATACCCCGGTGCGGACATGCTTTTTCGCTTTGTTGTTTGAATTGTATAAGGCTTTTACTCTTCGTCTTTGATGACTCTGATCATATTAATTTCAAAAATCAGGGCGCTTTGAGGGGGAATAGGACCACCTTGACGGACATTTTCTCCGTAGCCCAATTCGGCGGGTATATATACTTCCCAAATCGAACCTTCGTTCATCAGGGTCAACGCTTCTTTAAAGCCTTCAACCATGTTGCCTACCGGAAAACTTACCGTATCGCCGCTTTCTCTGGAACTTTCGAACACTGTTCCGTCAATCAAACTGCCGTGATACATGACATCGACCACATCGTCAATGCTCGGCTTGATACCTGTGCCTTCTTTGATGATTTTATACTGCAAGCCGCTGGGAAGACTAACTACTCCCTGTTTCTTTTTGTTGGCTTCGAGCCAATCCTGTCCTTCCTTCAAAGTCTTTTCGCTGACACGGTTTTGCAATTTACCTATATACTGCGTTAAAAACATTGAGAGCTCCTGCATCTTAAATTCATCCACTTCTTTCCCATTTTCGATTGCTTCCTTCACTCCTTTAGCCATGGCGTTAAAATTGATGTCGTCAATTTTTTCAATTTCCGAATACGCGAGTTGAACGCCAAGATGGTATCCGAAAAAATAACTTGCCGAATCGACGTCATTTTTTAAGGAAGCATTAAATTTGGGCTTACCGCCGCCGCATGAAGCCAGTAAAATGATGGCGGCTACTACAATACTAAAAACTGTCTGTTTATTTTGGTGCATAAATGATGATTTAAAAATTAAAACTGCGAAATTATATAAAACAATGATATACAAATGTTAAAAATTCTTAATTATTGATGGAAATTAATTCCACCTCGAAAATGAGCGCCATATTGGGCTCTATAGGTCCGCCCGGTCTGGGTGATTCGCCATAGGCTAATTCAGACGGGATATACAGTATCCATTTGGAACCAACGGGCATCAGTTGCAGCGCTTCTATCCATCCCTGTATTACCTGATTAACAGGAAATTCGATAGGTTGATTGCGTTCCACCGAACTTTCAAATACCGTGCCGTCAAGCAGCGTACCGTGATAATGAACGGTTACGTTGTCGGTAGCCGACGGCTTAGCGCCGACGCCTTGCGTGATGATCTTGTACTGCAACCCGCTGGGCAGGGTAACTACTCCGGGCGCACTCTTGTTGTTGTTCAGGAACGCGCGACCGATGTCTAAATTTCTTTGATACTTCAGCAGTAAAATCTTCTGATACTGCGTATTGACAATCACATTTGCCTGTTCGGGCGTTATTTCCAACGCTTCGTTTTGAATGACTTTCTGTACGGTTTGCCCAAAAATTTCGGCATTGATCGTGTGAAAACCCCCTGACTGAATGTTCATGCCAAACAATACGCCCAACGCATAACTCAAGGAATCAACCTCGTTTCTCAATCGCTGCCCCTGTACCGATGATACGCAAAAGGCGAAGCAGACCAACATTCCAATGATTTTGACTTTCATATTATTTAAAATTTGGCGGCAAAGGTACATCATTTTTTGATAAATGATTACTTTTGCACAAAATTTGATGGAAAATAAAATCAAATTTAAAATTAAAAATTTAAAATGGCAAACCATCTCATCCTCGAAAAGTTAGAAGCAATCAAGTTGCGTTACGACGAAATCGCACAGCAGATCGCCGATCCCGACATCATGACCGACATGAAACGTTATGTAAAATTGAACAAAGAATACCGCGACTTGGAGCCGCTTATCGAGGTTTACGGCGAATACCGCAATGTGTTAAGCAACCTTGACGACGCGCGTCAAATGCTACAAAACGAAAAAGATGAAGAACTTCGCGACATGGCGCGCGAAGAAGTAGAAACGCTGGGACGCAGGGTGGAACCGCTCGAAGAGCAGATCAAACTCTTGTTGCTCCCTTCCGACCCCGAAGACGACAAGAACGCCGTTTTGGAAATCCGCGCAGGCACCGGCGGCGACGAAGCCGGAATCTTTGCCGGCGACCTCTACCGCATGTATGCCCGCTATTGCGAAACAAAAGGCTGGAAAATGGAAGTAACCGGCATGTCGCCCAGTACTTCCGGCGGATTCAAGGAAATAGTGATGAGCATTGCCGGCGACAAGGTATACGGCACGCTCAAATACGAATCGGGCGTTCATCGCGTGCAGCGCGTACCCAAAACCGAAACGCAGGGGCGCGTGCATACTTCGGCGGCAACGGTGGCAGTTTTACCCGAAGCAGGCGAATTTGATATTGAATTGAACATGAACGATATTCGTAAAGATACTTTTTGTTCGTCGGGTCCCGGCGGTCAGTCCGTGAACACTACCTATTCGGCTATCCGCTTGACGCATACACCAACAGGTATTGTGGTGCAATGTCAGGACGAAAAATCGCAAATCAAAAATTTCGACAAAGCCCTCAACGAATTGCGGACGCGCCTCTATAACCTTGAGTACCAAAAATATTTAGACGAGGTAGCGTCCAAACGCAAAACGATGGTATCTACCGGCGACCGCTCTGCAAAGATACGAACCTACAATTACCCGCAAAGCCGCATCACCGACCATCGCATCGGCTTCACCGTGTACAATCTGCCGGCTGTAGTAGATGGCGATATTCAGGAACTGATTGACAAACTGCAAGTAGAAGAAAATGCGGAACGATTGAAAGATAGCGGGTTATGATGTAACGTTTTTTATGATTGCATCGCTTATATCACTTCTAAATCCCGCATCCGCATCCAGCCCTTATTTCCGTCGGCGATGCGTATTTCGCACCACTCGCCGATGCGGTCTTCAATGCGTACTTTGACGCCTTCGTGAAGGATAAACAGGTTGTTGCCGCTGTCGTCAGGCGAACTTTTGATGGTTACGGACGGCGCAAACACAATGGCTTCGTCGCTACGTTCGATGTTTGCCTTTTGCAGATAACCGAAGGCGAAGGCGGTTATACTCAACATAAAACAAAATATGGCAAAGCCAAACGCAAGCCGCCGCGCGTTCAAATGGCGCACAAATAGAAAAAGCAAAGCCAGCGCAAGCATACCGACGAAACTCCAGATGCTCCACCACGACCAGCCGCGAACGCTCATCCAGTCGCGGACGGCTTTGCCCCAAGTCAATAAAAACAGTTCGGGAACGGCTTCTACCTTGTCGAAAATGAGCGTGCGCGAAAGGTTCAGGTTGAAATCTATTGCCTCGTCGTTGGGGGCGAGGCGTTTGGCGCGCTCATAATACAGGATAGCCGCTTTGATGTCGTGGTTTTTGAAATAGGCGTTGCCGAGATTGTAGAACAGTTCCGCCGATGTCCAGCCGATTTCGGTCAGCGTTTGATATTCGGCGATGGCTTTGGAAAATTCGTTGTGCTGGTAATAAAGTTCGGCGCGCAGCAAAACGCTGTCCCTGTCGGCAGCGAGGAGCGACAACGGAAAAAAGATCAAAAAAATGAGATATTGAACTATTTTCATGGAAAGGGCTTTAAGAATTAAGAATTAAAAATTAAGAATTAAGAATTGATAACTGAAAACTGAAAACTGAAAACTGAAAACTAAAATCTGAAAACTAAAAACTTTTAATAACATTTACCGCGCGCCCGTACAGCGCCTTCATATCCGCGCCTGCCGCCGCCGGCGCATAGCGCGCAAACTCGCAATCGTCAATCACTCCCGTAAATTCATTAATCAGCGCGGCATCCACGTTGCGTTCTTCCATGACTGCTTTAGCGTTGTCCTTCGAGAGTTCGGCAACGGGGATATGCAACTTATCGCCGAGGTAGCCCCAGAGCGCCCGCGAAAGTTCTTCGTAAAATTGTTCCTTCTGTCCGCCGTCCATGAATTTACGCGCCTTTTTGAGCCGCTTGGCAGCATATCGGTTGGCTTTTCGTTCCTTTACCAAAGCCAGATTTGCCGATTTGCGGATATAGTTGCGACGCAGATACACCATCGCTGCAAAAACCGTTAGCGGGATGAGATACCACAGCCAGAACTTCCACGTACCGAAGAAGTTTTCGCCTGTCGGGCGCAAATGTATCTTCCCTGTCCTGATGTATCGGACGTCCTTTCCGAGAAATCTCACATCTTCGCGCGTGACGCCGCTGATAATGGTCGTTCCGGGTTGCTCCTCGCCGCGCTCCACCGTGAGCGTATACTCGTCGGAATGTAGCGTTTTGTACTGTTTCGCCTGCGGATCGAAATAACTGAACTCAATTGCGGGTATCTTGTACGTGCCGCCGTGACGCGGGATGATCAGGTACTCGAATGTTTTGCTGCCCGATGTGGTTGTCGCGTTCAGGTTCGTGCTGATTTTCGGGTCGTATACCTCGAAATCGGGCGGGAAGTTGATACGCGGCGCATCCACAAACCGCATGTTGCCGTTTCCGGACACGGTCACTTTCATCGTCACCGGGTCGTTGGCTTTCAGTTCGGTTTTGTCGATGGACGCCTCGAACCTCATTTGTCCCACGCCCCCGCTGAATGACGCCGGTTTGCCTTCGGGCAGCGGCAACACGGTGATTGTCACCGGACGGCTGGCTACCTCGCGCGGGATGGTTTGTACGCCGCCGCCGAAAAAGTCGTCGAAGATGCTCCGCGTCCGGCTTTGCACGCGCTGGTTGATCCCCACCTCCATTTTGCACGGGCTAACCGTAAGCGTACCGCTCCTTTGCGGGAACAGCACATATTTTCTGAAAACGCCCGTCAGGTATTGCACGCCGTTTATCGTTTCCCGATCGAGCGAGCGGATAGGCGGAGTTTCGATTTCCTGTTTGAAAAAACCGTCGAAAGTCGGAAATTCAATGTTGCCGATAGAACCAACGTTCAAGGTAGAAAAAAGTTTTACGGTTGCGTTGAGGTGTTCGCCCTGATACACTTGCCGACGGTCGAGGATCACCTCTATAAATACTTCGCGATTGTCAGTTTGTACCTGCGCATTGTCCGGTTGCGCGCCGGCGCCGGCGTTTCCGCTACCGCCCTGTTGCGGCTGCGTCGACGCATTGCCTGCCACGACCTGTACCGTTGTCGGCGCCGACCGGTACGTTCTTCTGTCCACCGTCACTTCTACCGCGCCTATTTCCTGCGTCCCTTCCTGATTTGCCTGCATGACGTAGTTGAACGTCACCTGCATCGAGCGGCTGACCTGTCCGTTGACGATGCTCATCGAACTGTTTGACGACCTGCCGCGATTGGCAAGCATCGTAAAAGCGTTCATTTCAGGCAATTTAGGATTATTTGCGTCGGCATTGACCTGCACAGCCATCAAGAAAGGCTCGCCAACACGTACAATACGCGGACATTCAACGGTGACGCGCACATCCTGCGCGTACAAAACCGCCGCCGCCGCCATCAACCATATAGACAGAAAAAACCTAACCATTGCTTAAAGCCATGAATGTTCCTTGCTGTAGCGCATCATCTGCTCGGCGTATCCTTCGGTATAGTCGAGGATCACGTCCGTGATGTTGCCTTGCGCGTCCGTAACAGCCTTGTATACAGGATTGATAAATCCGCGATAAGGCGAAATGTTCAGTTTTTTGTACCGTTCCAGAATTTCTTCGTGCAGTTTCGGGTCGATTTTGATGGCGTAGGTTTCCACCAGCGTTTGCGCCGCCTCGAAGTCGCCTTCGGATTTGATGCGTTGCACCTCTGCCAAAAGTTGCCCGAAAAGACTGCGCAATCGCTCATAATCATTGACCACAACGAAGTTTTTTCCGTCGCGTTCACGCATTTCCACGATCTTGTCGGTTTGCGCTTTTTCGAATATCCATCGGGACACCAACGCGCGGTTGCGCATGTGCGCCTGCTCGATTTGCCTGCCCAACGTGATACGGGTGAGTTGCGTCATCAATCCGTTGCATAAATATTTATAGTATTGGGCTTTGTAGGCTTCGGCGTCGGGCAGGAGCGTGAGTTCAACCATTTTAGGATCAGCCATGTAATACAATCCGTACAGGTCTGCGCGCGCTTCTTCGATAACGGCGCCGTATGCCCTCAATGCGTCGTCGCTCACGCCCGGCAACACTTTACCCGAACCGTGTCCGAGACACTCGTGCATATCGGTGTGCAGGTTGTCGGTCAGGAAACCGTATTTGCGGACGAGTTCGCGTTCGGCGTCGCTCCAGTAGAACTCTTCGGAAAATCCCGAACCTTGCGACGCCTTGTCATAAGCGCCGGTGATGTTTTCGATGGTGACCGATTTCGAGCCGTATTCCTTCCGTATCCAGTTGGAATTGGGCAGGTTGATACCGATGGGCGTTGCCGGATAGCAGTCGCCGCCCAGCATTGCCGCCGTAATCACCTTCGCGGAAACGCCTTTCACTTCTTCCTTTTTGAAACGATTGTCCACAGGCGAGTGGTCTTCAAACCACTGCGCGCTGTTGCTGATGATTTCCGTGCGGTGGCTCGCTTCCTCATTTTTGAAATTGACCATCGCTTCCCAACTGGCTTTGAGACCGATCGGGTCGCCGTATGTTTCGATGAAACCGTTGAGAAAATCCACCGGAGAGGTCAAATCATTGACCCACAGGATGGAATACTCGTCAAATTCGCGCAGACAGCCTGAACGGTAATAACTGACCAATTTGTCGATAATGGCTTTTTGTGGCTCGTTTTCAGCAACGGTTGCCGCTTTTTCCAACCAGTACACAATCTTTTCGATGGCTGCGGAATACATCCCGCCAATTTTCCATACCTGCTCCGTGATCTCGCCGTTTTCCTTCGCTAACCGGCTGTTGAGACCATACGACACGGGGCGTTCGTCGGCAGGGTCTTTGATTTTTTCATAGAAATCTTCGGCTTCGGCTTGCGTCACGCCCGTGTAATAATTGTTTGCCGACGTCAGTATCAAGTCTTCGCCATGCGCCTTGTTCACCTTTTTGGGCGTCACGGCGGGGTCGAAAATCACGGGGGTGAGTTCGGCAAGCAGTTGCTCGGCAGTTTGTCCGTTTTTCAGCGGCAACCGCGCAGCATCCACATTTTTGAACGCTTCCGCGAAAAATATTTGCGAAAATCCGGGAAGAAACTTGTCTTCGCCGTAGTGGTGGTGGATGCCGTTGGCAAACCATACCCGCTTGAGGTATACCACAAATTCAGCCCAGTCGGCTGACGACTTGTCGCCTTTGTAGTTTTCGTACACCGCTTCGAGTGCGCGACGTACCACGAGGTTGTGGCGGCAATTCTGGTCGAACATGATGTCGCGTCCCTCAATAGCCGCCTGCGACAGGTAATAGACCAATGTTTTCTGTTGCAGGCTCAAATCCTCGAACCCGGTTACTTCGTAGCGGAGCACCTGTACGTCCGCAAATTTATCTACCATAAAATCAATGTTTTGTGATGGGTTGGTTTTGTTGGGCGCGCCGCACGAACAAAAGAAGGCTGCGGCAGCAAACCCGGTGATGATGAACTGTTTGACTATTTTCATGATATTTATCCATTTTATAAAATTAAACTTTGGGGCAAAAATACAATATTATATTTAGGAATAATGCAGGTTAATAAATATTTTTACCTTTGCGGTTTCTAATTTATCATACAGATGTATCATGAAAAATATCTTGATGATCGCCGTTCTTCATTTTTTGCTTCCCATTATGCTTTGGGGGCAAAAGACAACGGATGCTTCTTTGGCAAGGGTTGAAGAAAATTTTTTGAACCAGTTGGAAGCCTTCCCGCAGGAAAAGATTCATCTGCACACCGACCGCGATATATACGTTTCCGGCGAAAAAATCTGGTTCAAGGCTTATGTTGTGGATGCGCTTTCGCATCGGTTTCCTACTTACAGCCAATACTTGTATGTGGAACTGATTAGCCCTGCGAATACATTAGTAAATATGGTGATGATCCTGCAAAGCGACGGCATGTTTCACGGTCATATACCGCTTACGGATTATATTCCCGAAGGTAATTACACGTTGCGCGCCTATACGCGATATATGGAAAATCTGGGAGACGATTATTTCTTCAAGAAAAATATCCGCATAGGAAACCTTTCATCTACCAAAACGCAACAGCAACAAGCCACAACAACTGTCAGTGAGCGCAGTCGAACTGATGATTTTGATGTTTCTTTTTACCCCGAAGGCGGCAACCTCTTGGCAGGCGTGTTTTGTAAGATCGCCTTCAAGGCGATCAAAACCGATGGTTCTTCCGACGCCATTACAGGCGAACTGACCGACGAATCCGGAACCGTAATCACCGCCATAGAAACCTTCCATTCCGGCATGGGGACTTTTTCCTATATTCCGAACCCTGAAAAAAAGTATTTTCTGAATTGCAGGAACAGCGCCGGCATTGAAAAGCAGTTCGCTTTACCCTCGCCCCACCCGCGCACATACGCTTTGGCTGCCTTGCAAAAACACGGCAGGCTGTCGGTTGCCGTCAATAAATCCGCCAACAGCCCCGATATACCCTGTTACCTTTTGGCGCATTGTCGGGGGATGGTTCTTTATTTTGCCGAATGGGACAAGAACAATGAGTCGGTTTCCTTTTCGGAAGAAATTCTGCCTTCGGGCGTGATACAGTTTGTTTTGTTCGACGAACAAATGAATCCACTCAGCGAGCGTTTGGTATTCTGCAAAAACGATGAGCCTGCAAAGGTCGAATTTCATACGGACAAAACGTTGTATGAAAAACGGGAAAAAGTTATGACTAAATTATCATTTTCCTATTCTGACGGTAATCTTTTATCCGGCAATTTTTCTGTAGCCATCACAGATGATAAGGATGTTCCAGTAGATTCTTCCACCACCATCCTGTCAAGTCTGTTGCTCTCGTCCGAGTTGAAAGGTTATATCGAAAATCCGGCTTATTACCTGCAGGGCGACGCCAAATCAACCATTGCGTTGGAATATCTAATGCTAACGCATGGATGGCGAAGATACAATGTGCCGGAAATTATAAAGGGTCATATTGAAGAACCGCAAATACCTTTTCAAATGGCGCAAGAGATAAACGGTAAAGCGAATAGCCCGCTGTTGTCGCGCCCTGTGCCTGACAGCGAAATAATGATCATGTCGCATGATGGAGATTTTATGCTCACCACTACAGATGAAAACGGGCGCTTCGTTTTTGAAGATATGGTTTTTCCCGACAGTACACGGTTTTATATACAGGCTTTGAACAGGAGAGGAAACGACAATATCGTACTTGATGTGGATGACGCCTCGTTTCCTGCACTCATATATGCGCCGCAAAGCCTTGTTGCGGAAATCTCAACTTTCGGAGAAGAAGCGAAAAACGATCCTGAAGCGGACGCTTTTATTGCAAAAGCAGAACAACGCTCCCTGTATGACGAAGATATGCGTTTGTATGAAATAGAAGAAGTGGTTATATCTGCGCCAAGAATCATTAGAAATGAGCCACGACAACAGTTTTGGGCGAATGAAAATTCTGATGTAACCATACGAAGGGAAGATTTTGAAAAAAATGTGCCACAATCAATTTTAGATCTGTTTAAAAAAATTCCCGGAGTATATGTATCACCTTCTAATGAGATACGCATCAGAAATTCCGGTTCTCCTTTCATTTTGATAGACGGAGTTCCAAGTTCATTGGAATCTATCAGTGTCCATGATGTGGAAAGTATTGATATTCACAAAGGAGCTAGCGCTGCTATGTTTGGTGTGCGCGGATCCGGCGGAATTATTAGCATCACTACCAAAAGATGGGAAGATAGACCTGCGGAAGATAAATCCAATCAAATGATTTACTATCCGCTTGGTTATCAGAAACCCGTAGCGTTTTACTCGCCCAAATATGAAACATTGGAAGCCAAATTTTCCGCCATACCCGATTACCGCACTACCATTTTCTGGAAACCGGATTTGCTTGTTTCCGATGAAGGCGAAGCAAGTTTTGAGTTTTACACTTCCGATTACAATACAACGTATTCTGTGGTGATTGAGGGGATAACAACCGATGGCAGGATCATCAGGCAAGTAGAAAAAATACGGGTGGAATGAATAGTGGTTAGTGGTTAATGGTTAGTGGTTAATGGTTAATGTGAAGTTAATGATATTATGGTGCAAAAAATTCTTTTTGTTCAGAGCCGCATTGGAGAACAAACACTCGTTCTGAAGATTGGCTATAAAACGTGACATTTTAGTTTGCGCCACTACCGGAGTTATGAGATGATCACGCAGATGATATGATTTTATATCATCTTTTTATTCATTTTATGGAATAAAAGAATCCTAAAATAATTTTCTAATCATCTATAATACAACATTATACAAATTCACAAAAAAAGTTATCAACATTTTATGAAAAAAAAGTGGGAAAAAGTGGTAAAATGTGGAAAATATGTTGTAATTTTACGCCGAATTTTCTTTATATGTAATGACAATATTTACAGGCGATTATAATTGCAAAGTAGACGTCAAGGGACGTATCATGCTGCCTGCCACATTCCGAAAGCAAATGGGGGAGGTGGATGCGTACCGTTTTGTCATCAAAAATGACTTGTACGAGCAATGTCTGGAACTGTATACCGAGGAAGAATGGAAACATCAGAACAGTATGATTTTGAGAAACATAAAGCCTTATAATCCGGAGCATCGACAATTTCTTCGCGATTTCAGGATGGGCGCCGCCGAATTGGAATGTGACCCAACAGGGCGCATCCTGATCCCCGGTCGTTTGCTGAAACAGGCGGGAATTACCACCGATGCTTTGCTGTCGGGCAATATAGGGAAGATTGAAATATGGACGCCCGAACTGTACAACAACAGTGGCGGAGATTTAGCTGCCAAGCGCGACCGAGCCGAAAAAATCATGGGCGATGCCGCCTATAATACCGAACTATGATGATGTACCACACGCCCGCATTGCTCAACGAAAGTATCGAAGGACTGAATATCCTTCCCGACGGAATTTACGTGGATGTAACCTTCGGAGGCGGAGGTCATTCGAGAGGAATACTCGACAGGCTCGCCACAGGTCGCTTGCTGGCGCTCGACCATGACGCCGACGCGCTGGCGAACGCGCCCGATGACAAACGTCTTATTGTGGAACGGGGTAATTTTCGCTTTTTGCGAAATTATCTTGCGCATCATGGCTACCGGCACGTAAATGGTATCCTGGCTGATTTGGGGGTATCGTCGCATCATTTGGATGCAACCGAACGCGGATTTTCATTCCGCTACGACGACGCCCCTTTGGACATGCGCATGAACGGCGCCGCACAACTTACGGCAAAGGCTGTGGTGAACCAATATCCTGAAGACAGCCTTAAATGCATCTTCGCCGAATATGGCGAGATTTCCGATCCCGGACGGCTTGCGCGCCAAATCGTTGCAGTCCGCCAAAAAGCGCCTATCAACAGCAGCGGGCAATTGATTGAAGCCATCAAACAGAGTATACCGCGAGGCGCCGAAAACAAATACCTTGCAAAACTGTTTCAGGCTTTGCGGATTGAGGTCAACAGCGAATTAGAAAGCCTGAAATCGTTGCTGTCGCAAAGCGTCAATCTGCTGCGGCAGGGCGGACGCTTGGTCATCATCACTTACCATTCATTGGAAGACCGTTTGGTGAAGAACTTTTTCAAAAACGGTATGTTTGAAGGTATTGCCGAAAAAGATATTTACGGCAATACAAACGTTCCTTTCCGACCTGTGAACAACAAGGCGATTGTGCCGTCAAGCGAAGAATTGACGCACAATAATCGCGCGCGAAGCGCTAAATTAAGGATAGGCGAGAGAAATTGATAAAAATAAAAGAAATAAAAAGGAAAAATAAAAATGGAAAATGTAGAATTTACAGACGTCAAAAAAGAAAGCAACGAAGTCGATGGTCGTTCCTTCAAGGAAATCATATATGGCTCGTTGAACATCATCCTCACACACACCGGTTTTATCATCTGGATGACATTTTTGGGGATTGTGTACATCGGCAACAGTTATCATGCCGAGAAAGTTGCGCGATCCATCAGTCGCTTGCAACGCGAAGTGAAGGATTTGCGCGCCGAATCAATTACCACAGCTGCCGACCTGATGTACGTCAGCAGGCAATCGGTAGTGCAAAGAATGGTGAGAAACAGCCGGTTAGACTTAAAAGAATCGGTAGAACCACCTTATAAAATTAAAAATTAAAAATTAAAAATTAAAAATTCGTAATTCATAATTCATAATTCATTTTATGTCAGTAAAGAAGGATATATTATTCAGGGTGGGTATCATCTACTTTTTCATGTTGGCGTCTGCTTTTGCCATCATCGGTAAAGCCGCATACACACAGATAACCGAGGGAGATGAATTAGAAAAGCGGAAGAAAAAAATCAGTCTGACAGACGTCATCATCGAGCCGAATCGAGGCGACATTCTCGCTTCCGACGGTCGTTTGCTGGCAACTTCGCTCCCATCATACGAAATACGCATGGATACGCGCGCAGCAGGGCTGACTGACCAAATTTTCAATGACAGTATAGAGGCATTGTGCCAAAGTTTGTCGAGACTCTTAAAAAAGAAACCGGCGGATATGTACAAGCTCGAGATCGTTGCTGCGCGTAAAGAAGGCAAGCGTTACCACCTCATCGAGCGAAGGGTGAACTATAACGATTTAAAAGCCATCAGGCAATTCCCGATTTTCAGACTAGGCGCCAACAAAGGCGGATTAATTGCCGTTCAGGAAAACATCCGAATGCAGCCCAACGGCGGCTTGGCTTTGCGCACCATCGGTTATATTACCAAAGAGCAGAATGGCAACTTTCCCGGATTGGAAGGCGCTTTTGACGTTCACTTGCGCGGCGAGCGTGGTATGGGAGTAATGCAGAAACTGCCCGGCGGCGTCTTGATGCCTGTGGGCGGCGCCGATGCGGTAGAACCTAAAGATGGCGGCGATGTTGTGTCCACCATCGACATTGACATACAAGACGTAGCAGAAACCAGTTTGCGCAAGAAATTGCAGTACCACAATGCACATCACGGCACGGCGGTGGTCATGGAAGTGGCTACCGGAGAAATAAAAGCCATCGTCAACCTCGGAAAGGACGACTACGGCAATTACAGGGAACAGTACAATTATGCGCTTGGCGAAGCAATAGAACCGGGTTCTACTTTTAAATTGATGACTTACATGGCGCTACTGGAGGATGGCAAACTGCAACCTTCCGATTCGATTGACAACGGACTTTCCGGCTTTGTTTCGTTTTACGGGAAAAGAGTGGACGACGACGGACGTGTTGCGACAAGGGGCTGGCTCACTGTCGAAAAGGCTTTTGCACATTCTTCAAACATCAGTATCACCAAGTTTGTCGACAAGCATTATCGAGGTAAGGAAAAACAGTTCATCGAACGGTTATACAGCATGAATCTGAACCAAAGACTTGGTTTGGAGTTGAGTGGCGAAAGCGAACCTTTCATAAGGTATCCCGACACCAGCGATCCGTACTGGTCGGGCTTGTCGCTTACGCAGATGGCATACGGTTACGAAATTCTGCTGGCGCCCATCCATGTATTGACTTTCTACAATGCGGTTGCCAACGACGGAAAGATGGTAAAACCGAGATTTGTAAAGAGACTAGTTCGACACGGATCGACCGAGCAGAATTATGATGTGAAGGTGATTAATTCATCGATTGCATCGGCAGCCACTATCCGCAAGGTAAAAAGAATGTTGGAGGCAGTTGTGGAATACGGAACGGCGAAAAGCATCAGTACCGATATGTATCCAATTGCCGGAAAGACAGGTACAGCGCAGGTTGCCAACGATAGATACGGATATAAGGACCTGAAATATTACGCTTCGTTTGCGGGCTATTTTCCTGCAGACAGACCAAAATATTCGTGTATCGTAAGCATTTACGCGCCAACGGCTAATGGATATACCGGAGGTGTTGTAGCAGCCCCCGTATTTCGCGAAATTGCCGATAAGATATACGCTGCCGATCTCGACATGCGCGAAACGTTGAAACCTGAAAAACGAGGTGTTTTGGCGGACATACCCCATTCCAAATCGGGAAATATCAACGATTTGGCTTATGTGTTCAAGGAATTGAATATACCTGTGGAACGGGAAACCGGTATAGAGGATTGGGTAACAGCAAGTATCAACGACACAAAAGTGGAGTTGAAAAAGCGAGAAATGGACAAAGGTCTCGTACCCAACGTTATAGGAATGGGTATGAAGGATGCGCTTTATCTGCTTGAAGAACGCGGATTAAAGGTTGCTGTGCGCGGACGCGGACGGGTGGTTTCGCAATCGGTAACGGCAGGAAGTAAAGTAACGCCTAATGGGAGTATTGTATTGGAAATGAAAAATTGATAGATATGAAAACACTTGCAGAAATAGTACGAAAAATACCGATAACGTCGGTTCTTGGCAACCTGAACATCCCGATACTGTCAATCAGTTTCGATTCGCGGAATGTCGAGCCGGGCACCTTGTTTGTGGCTATGCGCGGTACAGTCAGCGATGGACATGAATACGTATCCGACGTGGTACGGAGAGGCGTGTCGGCTGTGATATGCGAGGAAATGCCCGCAACTATCCGGCAGGACATCACCTTTATCATCACCGGCGATTCGGCTTTGGCGCTGGGGTTGATTTGCGCAGAGTTTTACGACCATCCGTCGCAGAAACTCAAATTAGTTGGCGTTACGGGAACGAACGGCAAAACCACAACCGCCACGTTGCTATATCACCTGTTCCGCAAATTGGGCTACAAAGCGGGATTAATTTCGACGGTGGCATATTATGTGGACGGGCGCCGAACAGAAGCCACCAATACCACGCCCGACCCCGTTCAACTCAACAGATTGATGGCGCAAATGGTACAACAGGGATGCGAATACTGTTTCATGGAAGTAAGTTCTCACGCGATTGTACAGCAACGGATTGCGGGATTACATTTCGCTGGCGGCGTTTTTTCCAATCTCACACACGACCATTTAGACTATCACAAAACTTTTGCCGAATATCGGGACACAAAGAAATCGTTTTTTGACCATCTTCCCAATACCGCATTTGCATTGGTGAACAAAGACGACCGTAATGGGATGGTGATGGTGCAAAATACCAAAGCCAACATAAAGACTTTTGCGCTGAAAAGCATGGCTGATTTTCGTTGCCGCGTGGTAGAAAACGATTTTGCAGGGATGGCGCTTCAATTGGATGGTCGGGAGGTCTGGATGCGTCTTGTTGGCGAGTTCAACGCATATAATTTGGTGGCGGTATACGCAGCGGCTGTGCTGTTAGGGCAAAAAGCGGAAGAAACGCTTACCGCGATGAGCACGTTAACGCCGGTTGACGGGCGCTTCGAAGTTATCCGTTCGGACAATAATATTAAAGCTGTGGTGGATTATGCGCACACGCCCGATGCAGTCGAGAATGTGCTAAAAGCGATACGTGACATCCTTTCTTCGGGTCAGTCGTCGCAAATCATCACTGTGGTGGGTTGCGGCGGCGACCGCGACAAAACCAAACGCCCCAAAATGGCAAAGATAGCGGTAGCGGGGAGGTCGCGCGTCATTCTCACTTCCGACAACCCGCGTAGCGAAGAACCTGATGCCATCATTGCCGACATGCTTGCCGGATTGGACGCCGCAGAACGCCGTAATACCCTCGTCATCACCGACCGCCGCGAGGCAATCCGCACAGCCTGCATGATGGCAACGCCGGACGATGTGGTACTTGTGGCAGGAAAAGGACACGAAACGTACCAAATTGTGAAGGGCGTGAAGTCGCATTTTGACGACAGAGAAATAGTGAGGGAAGTGTTTTGTATTGATAATCAAGAATGATCGTGAACACGTTTGAAATAATCAAAGACGAAGTATTGAACCTCAATATTGGCGAAATCATCTTATACGAACCTGACAATTCTATCCGATTGGAAGTCAGAGTAGAAGATGAAACGGTTTGGTTGTCGCTCAACCAAATGGCAATATTGTTTGACAGGGATAAATCGGTTGTATCAAGACATATAAGAAATATTTTTAAAGAAGAAGAACTCATTATGGATTCAACTGTTGCAAATTTTGCAACAGTTCAAATAGAAGGTGACAGAGTAATAGAACGAGATATTGAGCACTTTAATCTTGACGTCATCATATCAGTCGGATACCGTGTAAAATCAAAACGTGGCACACAATTTCGTCAATGGGCAAACCCGATATTAAAAAATTATCTTTTAAGAGGTTATGCTATCAATCAACGGATTGAACGTATAGAAAACTTTGCCATAGAAACCGAACGCCGCGTAA
>Ga0099364_10003933_pt1 | contig 22692 bp, 19 predicted proteins | sample TergutTh196P3_FD_73070 | JGI IMG/M metagenome (GOLD analysis project Ga0099364, IMG submission 73070) | Microcerotermes parvus P3 segment gut microbial communities from Pointe-Noire, Republic of the Congo - Th196 P3 | ecosystem: Host-associated > Arthropoda: Insects > Digestive system > Gut ...
AATAAAGAAAGAACCAATTTCAAATTTGACAGATGGAAGTTTGAAGCAGCAGATTGGTGGAAGGTTTATAACTTCTTGGTTCGCTTGCCCAACATGGTTAGAGTGCTGTTCAGACGCTTGTGGAGGCGGATATGGACTCCCTACTGATATGGCTACATGTATAAATGCTTCATGTCCATGCTGATTTGTTAATTATGATTGTGTTGGATATTGACTGGTTGTTCGGGGCAAAACACTCATATACAGAATGTTTATTTACAAATCAGCTAATTTGTAACACCATCTTTTCTTGCAAGGGGCAAAAGATTATAGACGATACTTTGCCCCGTTTTTTAAAATTGAAAATGTATATAATAAAAAAAAATAGTATTATGAAACATTTGATCACATCTCTGTTTTTCCTTGTCACAAGTCACTTTTTGGGATTTTCACAAACTTTCAACTTGGGCTTCGAAAAAGTATCAAATCCTGACGGATTGCCCGACGGATGGACAATTAATAGACATTCCTCCTATACCGTAAAAATGGATTACATAACGAAAAGTTGGAAAAAGGCAAATAATTCTTGAATAATATGATAGATAATAACAACGAAATTCGGAATAAATTATCAGAAATTCCTAAAATCCCTACGACCTTGAAACAGAAAATTGTTTTCAAAGACAGGAAAATGATTATCTTTGAAAAAAAAGGAACGGTTTGTAGATATTACGGAGATTTGATGTACGTTACATTCGACAAGCCTTATTGCCGGCTACATTTTGCAGGAAACACAAAATACTGCACAGAAGTTAACCTGCAACATATTATGGACAATCTGCCCAAGGCTGTATATATTAAATGTAAACGCTCGGCTATTGTGAATGTGTGCTATTGCAAGGAACTGAAATCGAATCCGCCAATGGTAGTGATGGAGGACGGTATGGAAATCAAACTGTCTAAACGCAACGTGCCTGTTTTCAAACAAATGATGAACGATTTGCCGCGAATTTCCCCGCCATGCCCGAGTTGTTACACCTGCAGGAATGAAAATTGCATAAACAGGGTGCTATTTTGCCGGCAGAAAATAGTGGAATGAAATCTTATCAATGTCATTTCGGCGTATAAAAACAGGCAGTTCGGCACATTATTTCCATTTCGGTATATAAATACGTACAGTTCGGAATTTTTTTTGAAAATATCTGAAAAAATATTTGTATTTTTGCAATGTGAAATTTTTGTAAAATTTTATCGTAAAGTAAATTTTGAACATGAGCTCAGAAAAATACATACAAGTCATTGAAGACATCAACAAGGAGTTGATGACTTCCGAACTTTCGGAACACGCTGGTACTTTCGAAAGTGCATATGTATTTTCATGTTTTTACAGCATCGTTCACCTAAAAAATCACAGAAAGCAATGACAACAAGGCGCATACATATCGACAACATGCTTCTGACTCAAATTGACCAAAAGCAAAAGCAAATAGGAGAGTATTTGTTGAATAATAACCTTGACTTTACAAATACAGTTGGAGTTATTGATGGCTTGGCGGGTGTGTGTTTGATTCTGTCTTTATATTATCGGCATACATCTGATGAAAAATACCTTGATAAACTGAATCAAACTATTTGTTTGATTAATAATAAAATAGACGCAGGAAAAGATATTGTTTCTTCTTATGCACAAGGAATTGCAGGTTATGCTTGGACAATCATCTATCTGAAAGAAAATGACTTGATTGATGTAAATTTGGAGGATTCTCTATTTGAAATTGATGATTTTTTGTATCGTTCCATGAAGTCAATGATTAAAACAAAGGAATACGATTCTCTTCATCGAGCCATCGGAATTGGTTATTATTTTCTCAAAAGAGGAAATTACAAAGCAGTTGAAAATATCATTGATGGATTGTACAAAGACAGAATAAATATCCATGGAACAGATACATGGAACAGGAAACACGTTTTGAATGACAATTCTGTGCTTGTTGTAGATTTTGGATTTGCCCATGGTTTACCGGGTATTTTGCTATTTCTGTACAAATGCCTTTTGAAACATATTTCGACTGAAAAGTGTCATGAAATGATAACCGATAACATATCATTCATTGTAAACTATTTAAATCTCACAGGAGTTCCTTCATGTTTCCCAAATTGGATAGAATGTGATAAAATGTTGCAATGGAATAGCAAAAGGAATCTATCTGGACTTGCTTGGTGTTATGGAGATTTGAGCGCTCTTTATGTTTTTTTACAATTATCAGCCAACTTTTCAATACATATGGATATAAACCTTTTGTTGGAAGAAATTTCCAAAAGAAAAATTTATGCAGAAACCGAAATAAATGACGTAGGACTATGTCATGGCAACTCCGGAATTGCACATATATTTTACAGGTTGTTTCTCAAAACAGGAAACAAATGTTTCGAAGATGCTTGTAATTACTGGTTAGAAAAAGTCATTTTGAAGGGAAACAATCCGGATGGAGTAGTTGGATTTCTATTTCCCAAAAACCATCACAATCAGCCGCTTGATTTACTTACCGGTATTTCAGGGATTGGGGCTATGTTTTTGAGTATATCGAATCCCGATCTGGTAAATTGGGACGAAGCTATGTTTTTATCTTAATTTTTATTTAATATCTTAATTTTTAATCATTTAATACATTTAATAGTATGGAGCCAAAAAAAATTAGTCAGTTGACATTCAAAAAGGAAGCAGTATCAAATCTAACTGATAATTATTTAGATTTGTTACTAGGCGGATATGGCGGTTATACCACAGGTAACTGGGGTGTTACCTCCATTGGAAATTGTGGATCACAATGGACTTGTTGTTCGCAAGATGGTTGTGACGGTGTTACCCGTGAATATGATTGTTGCACAGGCGCCGACGTAAATACTTGTGGAACAACTTGCGAATCGCCATGTTGTACTAATGGTACAGTGTGCCAAGCTACTACATGCAATTTGACGCATCAATGCTGATAGCCTTTATCAATGTCTTAATATTGGGAGGTTGTTGTTATAGCAACCTCCTAATATTTAACTACATATTATAATCAGTCAACGTGAAAAAATTTTATTTATTTCAATTTCTCTTCTCTGTAAGTTGCTGTCTATGTTTTTCCCAAGACTTTAATTTTGGTTTTGAAAAAGTATCGAATCTGCAAAGACAGCCTGACGGATGGTATGAATTATTTACTGGACCATATAATACCTCAATTGATTCAATTACTAAACATTCAGGCAAATATTCTTTGTTGATAGAATCAATGGATGAAAACTCTACGTATGTTCTGATGTATGACATTCCTGCAAAATATCGCGGAAAACGAATTACACTGAAGGCTTACGTGAAAACCTCTAACAATAATCAAACATTTGTAATGCGTCTCGTGGAATTTAGCAACAATTTGCAACGACAAAATATCCTTCCTTTGATACATGAAACAACTACTAATTGGAAACAATATCAAACAACGATTTCTATGTCGGGAAAAGCCGAAAAATTTTGCATCAGATTTGATTTCTATGGACGCGGTAAATTTTGGATAGATGACATCGAAATTCAGATTGACGGTAAAGATATCTCAAAAGCCAAGAAGAGAATATTACGAACTTTCCCCGCTGAAAGAGATGGCGAATTTGACAACGGTTCCAATATTGAATTTGAAGAACTCAATGAAAAAGTTATAAATGATTTGGAATTATTAGGTAAATTGTGGGGTTTTTTAAAATACCATCATCCTCAAATTGGGACGGGAAAATATAATTGGGACTACGAGCTGTTTCGTATACTTCCAGCATATTTACAAACGAAAAACATTGAACAAAGAGACAATATCCTGCTTGAATGGATAGATAAATACGGAAAAATACGAAAATGTAGAAAATGTGTAGAAACATCCGAGGATGCTTACCTGAAACCCGATTTATTGTGGGTTGAAAACAGCAATATGTCCAATGAATTAAAAAATGTAATTAGGAATATTTATTCAAACAGACATCAAGGCAAACATTATTATATATCCCTGAGTTATCGCCATAGTATATTTGGTAATCCAATATTTTTAAATGAAAATTCATATACCAATATGGCGTACTATCCGGATGCAGGCTTTCGTTTATTGGCTCTTTTCAGGTATTGGAACATGATACAATATTTTTTCCCTTACAAATACATAACCGATAAAAACTGGGATGATGTTCTTAAAGAATACATTCATATATTTATTTCAGCTAAAAATGATTTTGAATACGAATTGGCTGCCTTAAAAATTGTAGGCGACATCAATGACTCTCATGCTAATCTTTTCAATAAAATTTTTTGGTCAAGAGGAAATTATCATCCTCCGTTTCGGATTCAATTTATTGAACGAAAATGGATAGTAACCGATTATTACAATGCAGAACTACAAGAAGAGTCTGGTCTTGAAATTGGCGATATTATTACCCATATCAATAATAAAACGGTAGAAAATATTGTTGACAGCGTCAGAAAATATTATCCGGCTTCAAATGAAGCCGCAAAAATGAGAGACATCTCATATAATTTGCTGCGGAATAATAGAAATTCAATCAACATACAATACATTTCTTCAGGACAATCAAAACAAAAAGAATTAACGCTTTATCCAAGAGATAGTTTGAACATCATAAATCGCAATGAACAAAGCTATAAGCTTCTATATGGAAACATCGGTTATATTACGCTGGCAACTATAAAATATGAGGATATTCCAGCAATTAAAGAAGCGTTTAAGAATACAACAGGAATTATTATAGATATCCGCAACTATCCATCAGTTGACACGCGCTATGAACTTGGGTCATATTTTGTTTCAAAATATACTCCATTTGCAAAACATACTATAGGAAATGTAAAAAATCCGGGCGAATTTAATTTTTCTCCAAGATTGTCGGGTATACCTAAAGCCGATAACGATGAAACTTATCAAGGAAAATTAGTGGTGATTGTAAATGAATTAACACAAAGTTTTGCCGAACATACGGCAATGGCTTTCAGAGCAGGCGACAACACAACGATTATTGGCAGTACAACAGCCGGCGCCGATGGTAATGTGTCGCTTATTTTTCTTCCCGGAGGATTACAAACTCTGATTTCAGGAATTGGCGTTTACTATCCTGACGGAACGCAGACACAACGAATAGGTATAGTTCCCGATGTTTGGATAGAGCCAACAATAAACGGAATAATTGAAGGTAGAGATGAACTGATTGAAAGAGCGATACAAATAATAAATGAATATGATAAACAATAACAGCATACGAAATAAATTAGCAGAAATTGCAAAGATTATATTTGAAGAGGATTTTTCCGAATTGCGAAATTGCGGGCTTTTTGATGGCATTTCAGGTATTGCATTATTCTGTTTTCTTTATTACAAGGAAACAGGAAAGCGGGAATATTGGGATAAAGGACTGTCTTTGATAAATAAGGGCATTGAAATTGCAGGCGAAAGTTCAATTACTTCAATATGTAGCGGATTATGCGGTTTGGCTTGGACATGCAGATTTCTTAATGAAAGAAATATTTTAGACAACGACGAAATCGCGTCATTTGATGAAGCAGATGATTTGCTGTATAGAATCATGATAGTCGAATTGTCGCAAAACAGTATTGATTTCCTTCACAGCAGCGTAGGTAAAGCCATTTATTTTGCAGATAGATTAAAGAATGAAAAATATCTTCGCGATTGTGTAACGATGTTGCAACGTTTAAGCGTGAAGGATGAGCATGGACGAAAATGGATATTTTCAAATAAGGATTATCCTGATTCAAAGACAACTAATTTGAGTTTGTCGCATGGTATGTCAAGTATCGTAATACTGTTATCAAAAATATATCTATTGTTGGGGGGTGACAATGAATATATTTTGCCCACGATAAAAGAATCTGTGACTTTTTTGACGAGTCAAAGGTATTCAGAAACCGATGACTACAGGTCTCTATTTCCAAGTTTGGAAAAAAAAATCGATTATAAAAGACATTCCAGAATGGGTTGGTGTTATGGCGATTTGGGAGTTGCATTAGCTCTATATCATGCCGCTAATGCATTAAGCGATCAGGCTCTCAAACAGTATTCCATTGATTGCTTTTTACACTCATCCCAAAGAAAAGACTTGCGACTGGATAGCGTATATGATTGCGGTCTATGTCACGGAACAGCAGGTATTGCTCTCATGTTTTTGAAAATGTACAAAAATACTGGAATTGAATATTTTAAAAATGTGTATGAGTTTTGGTTCAATAAAACGTTGTCTATGGCTTCTTATGAAGATGGATTAGCCGGATATAAAACAAGGATGGCTTACGAAGATATAAATGATCATACGCTGCTAACTGGAATTGCAGGAATAGGTTTAGCGCTATTATCCTTAATTTCAAAAGAAGATTTATTTTGGGACGAGTGCTTTCTGTTAAGTTAAGTTAAGTTAAGTTAAGTTAAGTTAAATTTATATGTATGCATAAGTTTTTTGAAAGTTTTCTTTTCCGCACCCCCTATTTTCCGTTAAATGTCTTGTCTGATTTTGAGAAAAAGCAGCATGAGCAGGTTTTCAAGGAAATGTTACAAATTGCAGCATCTCCCGATTTGAGTGATGGTATTGACAAAGGTGAGGATAGAGCGCAATATTCCTCTTATCGTTACTATCAGCGTGCCTGTACCCGTTCTACGCCGTTTGGTCTTTTTGCAGGATGTTCGTTTGGAAAGGTAGGAGAGCATACGGAGATACTTTTATCGGAACCAAAAGAATACAAACGGGTTACGCGATTGGATATGAACTACATTTGTGCCTTGACTCAACATATTGAAAGAGACAGGAGTATACGCGAACAACTTAAGTACTATCCCAATAATAGCATGTATTATGTTGGCGCTCACATTCGTTACGTAGAATACCATTTCCGTAAAACACGTCGCATTCATCGAATTACACAGGGTGAAAATTCAGATTACATACAAACTGTATTGAATTTGGCAATAAATGGAAAAAATTTTACTAAATTAGCTGAATCGTTGATAGACGATGAAATAACAATGGGAGAAGCCGCTGAATTTATCCATGAATTGATTGATGCACAAGTGTTGGTAAGCGAATTAGATCCGGCTGTAACCAATGTACAGCCTTTGACAACACTGATAACAAAATTGAACGGGTTGTCAAATATAGACAGTCAAATTATCGGCGTCTTGTCTGAAATCGATGCTCTGTTAGCTGAAATAGACCGACAGCCAATTGGCTCAACCTGCGAAATTTATCCTTCAATCATAAAAAATATCGATAATACAAAAGTTGAAGCCGAAATCAAATATCTGTTTCAGGCAGACATGTTCAAACCGGTACTACGTTCAACCGTTAGCCGTAACTTGCTCAAGGACGTTCAACAGGCATTGACTTTTCTCAACAAAATAACCTTACCCCCTACCCAAACCAATCTTTCAAAATTCAAAGAAAATTTCTTCAAGCGATACGAAGAACGCGAAATGCCTTTGTTGTTTGTATTGGATAATGAGCTTGGAATTGGTTATGGCAACAATACCTCGGGCGATATAAGTCCATTGGTAGACGATTTGGCTATTCCGCGTGGAAATTCACCGTCAAATGCTCCGCAATCGCCGGTTCAATCAATTCTTTTACATAGATATCAACAATCATCACAAAAGGTTATCGAACTGACTGATGAGGATGTAAAAGGAATTGAGGCTGTTTGGGATGATTTTCCACCTACAATTTCGGTAATTTGTCAAATATTGCAGGACGACGAACATGGACGTTCCGTTTACATTCAATCGGCAGGCGGACAAAGCGCTGCTAATTTGTTAGGGCGTTTTTGTCATTTAGACGAAAAAATTTTGAATCATACGCTTGCAATTACCGAGAAGGAAGCGCAAATGAATCCCGACGTCATTTTTGCCGAAATTGTACATTTGCCCGAATCTCGTATTGGGAATATTTTGCTTCGTCCCGTTCTACGTCAGTATGAAATCCCATATCTTGCCAAGCCGGGAGTTTCCGAAGAATTTGCGATAAGACCGGATGATTTGTATGTTTCTGTGAAAAATAACCGAATAGTGTTACGTTCCAAGCGATTGAACAGGGAAATCATACCAAGAATGAGTACGGCGCACAATTATAGCGGGCAAAACCCTATGCCGGTATATCATTTTCTGTGCGACATGCAGCATCAGAATGGACGCGCAGGATTAGGATTTCACTGGAACGAAACGGCGCAACAATTGGATTATTTGCCTCGGGTAGTTTATAAAAACTGTATTTTGTCGCAGGCACGCTGGACTGTTCGTGGTAAGGAAATAAAAGATTTTACCGGAGAAAAAAATGACGATGTACTTCTGATAAAGATAAAGGAGTGGAGGGATAAAAGAAATATTCCCGAAGTTGTTTTACTTGCCGACGGCGACAACGAACTGTATGTAGACCTGAACAATCCGTTAAGTATTCGTGCTTGGTTGACTGTTGTAAAAAAACGCGCGTCCTTTACACTTGAGGAATTTTTGTTCAATCCGGAAACTGCCGTTGTTCGCGAACCGGAAGGCGTTTTCACCAATGAGTTTATTTTTGCATTTTATCGGGATTCAAATACAAAAAAACAGTAATGATATGGAAAACAGAACATTCATACCGGGTAGCGAATGGGTTTATTTCAAAATGTATACAGGCGCAAAAACTGCCGATACAATCCTGAAAGATGAATTGCATGGATATGTCAGCGAAATGTTGAAAAACGGCGTCATTGACAAATGGTTTTTCATACGCTATTCTGACCCTGAATTTCACATAAGGTTGAGGCTTCATTTGAACGGAACAGGATATTTCGGTACTGTTTTCAACCGATTTTTTGAAATTTGCAATCCATTAATTGATGCCGGACTTGTGTGGAACATTCAGTGTGACACATACCAGCGAGAAATAGAGCGTTACGGAGCCAATACAATTTCAATAATTGAAGATTTGTTTTTCATTGACAGCGAATTTGTTATAAAACTTCTGTATCAATTGAATGAAGAGAATCCTGAACAACACAGGTGGAAATTGGCGTTGACGCTGATTGACAGTTTTCTGTGTGGTTTTTCATTTGATTTATCGAAACGTAAAGAATTGTTAAATATGATGGCGGAAAATTACAAAAAAGAGTTCGGATTTACGCATCATAACAGCAAAAAACAGTTAGACAACAAGTTCCGTACATATCGTAAAAATATTGAAAACGCCATGTTGTGGGAAAAGGATTTTGGCGAAACTATCGACGTCATCAAAGCTCGCAGGCAAGCAATTTTTCCAATAGCAGAAAAATTAATCTCAATAGATAAATCCGGCGAGTTTCAAGTTCCAATAAAGTCATTGTTGACTAGTTTAATCCACATGACCATGAATCGTTGGTTTCGGTCGAAAAATCGATTGCATGAAATGGTGATTTACGATTTTTTGGCGAGATACTATACATCTGAAATAGCAAAAAACAATAAAAATGTCCAAAAATGAACCATTAGAAAAAATTGTACAGAAATTGATTATCAATGGTACTTTGACTGATCAGTCCGGACTTTTTTATGGAAAAACAGGTGTTGCTGTCTTTTTCTTCCACTATGCACGCTTAACCGGAAACGAATTGTATCAGGATTATGCGATGGAATTGCTTGAAACGATTCAAAACCAGATTACTGTCACTATTTCTATGCGATATGACATCGGGCTGGCTGGTATTGGCGTGGGTCTTGAATATTTGCTGCAAAACGTTTTTTTGGAAGCAAACGACGATATCTTTGACGAGTTCGACGCCAAGATGTACCGAACTGCAATGTATGAGCCTTATCCTGATTTTAGTCTTGAAGGAGGTTTAGCGGGTTGGGGGCGTTATTTTGTTTATCGTTTGCGAGGTAACGGACGTAAAGATAGCAAATTGCATGAAGCGATGGCTCATATTGCAGATGAAATCTCACAAAGGATTGTGGAAAACTCTATTCCTGAAAATGAACAGCCCGATGTTTTTCGTTTTTTGCATGATTTGACATTATTACCGGAATACGCTGCCAAATACGATAATTTATTGAAAAATTGCAAGGAATGGAAATGTATACGCGAACTTGACGTGCAAACTATTTTTCCATATATGAGCGCGTTGCAGCGTTTATACAGTTGTCAAAATTACTTCAACATCGACTTAACCGAAGAAATCGGGAAGGAATGGACAAAGTGGAAAGAAACCGACAAAGAATCTTTGACCGATATGGGATTTTTAAAAGGTTGGACAACAGAGGGTTTGCTGCATTTAGTGTGCTTCAACAGGCAAAATGATTCATGGATTAATCTATTGTAAACTATGATAAATCTGTATATTTTCAATCAAACAAGTCCAGGGGCTGTATTCGGGGTAGGAACATATATCCGGGAATTGACTGCTGCTCTAAAAGGATCAGATATAAATGTTTGCGTAATACACCTACGTTCGGAAAAGCTAGATATGGAAACAGAATTATTGGATGGCATCAGGCATTGGCATATTCCAGCGCCAACTGCAATAAATCTTCAACAAAACTATGAAGCGGCAAATGAACGTTATCATCGCAATATCCTGTATTTATTACAATTATACATAGTTGAAAGAAAAGAAAATTTAATTTTCCATATCAACTATATGAATTGCAAACCATTAGCGGATGCGCTAAAATCAACTTTTGACTGTAAATCAGTATTGGTAGTACATTATCTTGATTCAATAATAGCTCTTATGGGTAATATCAGCCGATTACGCAGGATTATTTCACAAACTGACGAGTCAACAAACGCAGAGGATAAGTCAGTTAAATTGTTTTTGGGGAAAGAAAAAGAATTGTTACAGTCAAGTAGTATAGATAAAATCATTTGTCTGTCAAATCATGCCTATAACTTGTTACTTCAGGATTATCATATAGACAAAGAAAAAATAGTTGTGATATACAATGGATTGACCGATATGGTTGATACCTCAGCCGGGGTAAGAAATCTGCGAAAAAAATGGAATGTTCCGCATAATGAAAAAATCATTCTTTTTGCCGGACGCATGGACGAAATCAAGGGTTTGGGATACCTTCTCAAGGCTTTTCGCGAGGTATTAAAAATTTACCCAAAATGTCGGTTAGTGATTGCAGGTAATGGCTCTTATGATAAATATACAAAAGAATCTTATGACATATGTACGAAGATTACTTATACAGGCTTACTTGAAAAACCTCAGTTGTATGAGTGGTATCGCATGGCGGATGTTGGCGTTACACCGTCGCTTTTTGAGCCATTTGGTTATGTTACCTTAGAGATGATGATGCATAATTTACCCGTTGTAGCCACAGCTACTTCGGGACTGAACGAGGTAGCGGACGATACTTGCGGATTTAAGGTTCCACTTACGATACTGCCTGATAGCGTAGAAATTGACCACTCTCTTTTGTCACAAAAGATTTGTTACCTCCTGCAACATCCCGCCGAAGCACGAAAAATGGGACATAATGGACGACAAAGATATCTAAAAAAGTTTTCTGCAAAAATATTTCGCGATAATATGTTACGGTTCTATACAGGCAAAAACTGACTATTTTTTTGCGATTTTGAACATGGCGTCAGCGGGGGTTTGAACTTAATGCGCGGCAATCGTCACTCGGAAGTAAAAGCGCAGGTTGTATGCAAATTTTGATTATCGCTTTTTTCTCTCGCAAATTCGCAATTTCAAAAATTTTATATAATTTTGCAAAATCAAAAAAAAAATTCTATAAAAAATTTTTTTATAAACATCGCAATATCCTGTATTTAGTACAATTATACATAGTTGAAAGAAAAGAAAATTTAATTTTCCATATCAACTATATGAATTGCAAGCCATTAGCGGATGCGCTAAAATCAACTTTTAACTGTAAAACAGTATTGGCTGTACATTATCTTGATTCAATAATCGCTCTTATGGGGAATATCAGCCGATTACGCAGGATTATTTCACAATCAGAAGATCCAACGAATGAAAGAGAAATATTTGTAAAATAAACGTTTCTGAAAGAAAAAGAATTGTTTAATGCCATTGATAAAATCATATGCTTGTCAAACCATACCTTTGATTTGTTACATCAAGATTATAAGATTGACAAAGAAAAAATTGTTGTGATCCCCAATGGGTTGACCGATGCCTATTAGAGTAATAAGCGTCGGGCTTTTTACGTCATTCGGTTTTTTTATTCTAAAAAAAGTTCACTCGCTCGTGTAATTTGATTATTTTTTATTTTTTGTTTTTTTTTTACAAAATCTGTAAAAAAACAAAAAAAGTTGTATATTTGTGGCGTTAAAAAAACGGTTCATTTTGAGATAAAAAAGCGAAAATCATGAGCAAATATGCAGTTCTCACAGCCGAAGAAGCGGCTGAATTAATAAAGCACGACGCCAATGTCGGTTTTAGCGGCTTTACGGCGTCAGGCACGCCTAAAGCCGTACCTGTTGCGCTTGCAAAGCGCGCCGAAGCGGAACATGCCGCCGACAGACCCTTCAAAATAGGGATGTTTACAGGCGCCTCAACGGGCGACAGTATAGACGGATGTCTTGCACGCGTCGGAGCAATAAAGTTCCGAACACCATACCAGTCGAACACCGACTTGCGCAATGCTATCAACGCGCAGCAAGCGCCCTATTTCGACATGCACCTCTCGCACCTCGCACAAATGCTGCGATACGGATTCATGGGAAAAGTCGATGTTGCAATTATAGAGGCGGCTGATATAAACGAAAATGGCGGAATCGTGCCTACTTGCGGAGTGGGTATTTCGCCTACCGTATGCCAGTTGGCAGATAAAATAATAGTGGAACTTAATCGCAAGCATCCTAAATCTACGCGCGGCATGCACGATATTTATACGCCCGCTGCGCCTCCGCATCGTCAGGCAATACCGATATACAAGCCTTCTGATCGTGCCGGCGAAACCTGTATAAAGGTTGAACCGTCGCAAGTTGCGGCTATAGTGGAAACCGATCTGCCTAACGAAGGCGGCAGTTTTGCGCCGGTAGACGAAACTACTGCGAAAATTGGCGACAATGTAGCTAATTTTTTAGTAGGCGAAATGGCTGCAGGACGTATTCCGAAAGAATTCCTGCCCGTACAGTCGGGAGTAGGAAACATCGCAAATGCCGTGCTTGGCTCAATGGGCGAAAATAAAAACATACCCGTTTTTGAAGTATATACCGAAGTGATACAGGATGCCGTTATTTCGTTGATGAAATCAGAGCGTGTAAAATTTGCGAGCGGATGCTCCTTTACTGTGAGTAATGAAGTGATGGACGAAATATATGCCAATCTGAACTTCTTCAAACCAAAATTGTTGTTGCGTCCGCAGGAGATATCCAACAATCCGGAAGTAATCCGTCGTCTTGGGCTAATAACCATCAATACAGCCCTCGAAGCCGACATTTTCGGCAATATCAATTCTACGCACGTGACCGGAACAAGAATGATGAACGGTATTGGCGGTTCGGGCGACTTCACGCGCAACGCCTATCTGTCTATCTTCACATCTCCGTCCGTTGCAAAAGGAACGAGTATCAGCGCAATTGTGCCGATGGTTTCGCATTTAGACCATAACGAACATTCGGTGCAGATACTGATTACCGAGCAGGGCGTTGCCGACTTGCGCGGAAAATCGCCTATGCAGCGCGCTCACACAATAATAGAAAACTGTGCGCACCCAGAATACAAACAATTGCTGTGGGATTATCTCAAATTGGGCAAAGGGCATACGCCGCATAATCTGCGCGCCTGTTTTGCGTTTCACAATGCCTTTAATGAAACGAAAGACATGCGAAATACTAAATATTTTTGATTTTTGATTTTTGATTACAAATCATCAATCCGCTCATCAATCCGCCAATACCACGCATATCCTGTCAATATAATTGACTGCAACAAACGATGCTCTTTCCACAAAATTTTGCACCATGATTGAGAAAGCCAGCAGGTTACCGTTTCGCGCAGTCACATAGCCCGACAAGGTACTGACGCTGGTCAGCGAGCCTGTTTTTGCAGTAACTTTGCGAAATGCTGCGGTGTTTCTCATGCGGCTTATTAGTGTTCCGTCTACGCCCGCTATGGGCAACGATTGACGAAAATCTTCAAAATGCGGCGACTGGTGCATGTGTTTCAGTAAGGCAACCAAAATTTCTGGGGACAGATAGTTCTGATTTGACAGCCCGGAACCGTCTACCATTCTGTATGTATCAGGTAAAAATCCGATTTGTTCAATCATTTGCTGCACAATGGCAATACCCGTTTCTGTGGACGATGGTCGGGCGCCTTGTTGGTAGCCCAAGGCATACAAAAGCATTTCGGCGTTGAGATTGTCGCTTTCCTTGTTGAGCGGTTTTATAACGTCTACGATGTTTCGTGTAGCATAGCCAAGATTTTGTGCATTGGCAGGCGTTTGCATCGTACCGGCAATACGGATATTGCTTTCGGGAAACTGCTCCGACAATTTTTCGGCAAAAACAGTCAAGGCATAGCCGTAAGGATTTTTGAGACTTATTCTCGTATTGTAAGCGCCTACGGAAGCGGCAATAACGCCTGACACTTCAATTTGATTGTAGCCGTCTACAAGTTCGCGGCTGAATTTCAGCGTTCTTTGTGCCGGTTCGGAGCTTCTTTGAACGGTTGTTGCACGATTTACGACCTTTATAAACGAACTTTCGGGGTCGGTTGTGATTGTTGGCGCGCGACCCAAGGCAGACGGCGTCACTCTTAACCGCGCCGCTCCCTTATTGAGCGGTATAGGCGACAGATATGGCTGAAATGCTTCCATATCGTCATCCCATGACCACGCTTTGCCCCAAAATATCGAATCGCCCATGGAGCCGTCCAAATACAGATTGCCGTTAATGCTTTTGACGCCGGCTTTTTTAACCGACGAAATCAGAGCGTCCAAGTCGGAAGACGTAAGTTCGGGATCAAAACCGCCGACTAAATAGATGTTGCCGGTCAAACGTCCGGCGTCGTCAATCGTTCCGGTATGATACACTCCCGTTTTGAAGGTATATTCGGGCGTTAGAGTCGACAAGGCGGCTGCCGATGTCAGCAGTTTCATTGTTGAAGCCGGTCGGCACAAACGTTTTTCATTATGCGCATACAGCATCTTTTGTTCTGTAAGGTCATAAACGGCAACGCCTATGGTTGCGCGCTGAAAAAAATCATCGCTCAACAAATCATCCAATCGCGCCTGCAACGTTGGCTGCGCTATAACCGACGCTACATATAAAAACGCGCTTATCAGAAATTTAAACCTTGTCATTGTCTTCGCCGAAATATTATTCATACATATTATGTATATCACTTTGCGCCAACTCCACAAGCATTGCCGCAACTTCTTGCGTTATTGCTTGAAAATAATCTTCGCCTTTTTTGCTTGTTGCCGCTTTCGGGTTGCCAATGCCGGTATCGTCGGTTACTTGCGTCCATCGTCTTTCAGCCCAACACCAGCCTTGCCGCATCGCTTCGATTTTTATTATCTTCTCTTTTCCGTTGCCGGCTTCGTCTAACGGACGTACCAAATGTGGCGTAAGATAAAGAAGCAGACTTGTTTCCATTTCGTTGGCATGGTCGCCTGTTTGCTCAAAAAAGGCATCGGTTCCGCGCCACTGAAACCAGTTGCACAAACAAATAAACATATCCGGATATTTTGCGCCCAACTCGCGCACAATGGGCTTAAAATCGTTGCCGCCGTGACTGTTGAGAATGACGAGTTTGCGGATGCCCTGACGGTTAAGCGTTTCTACAATATCCGATAATATTATCAATTGCGTGCTTGGATAGATGTTGACGTCCAATTTGACGTCTGCTTGACCGGTATTCACTCCAAAGGGAATGGTGGGCAACACAATAAGTTTTACGCCTTTTTCCCATGCAATGCGTGCAGCTTCGGCTGATATGCGTTCTGCTTCAATATTGTCGGCGCCGTAGGGCAAATGATAATTATGCGCTTCGGTAGCGCCCCAGGGAAGAACTGCCAATTCGAAATCGGTATTATTCACTTCTTTCCAAGTGGTCTCTGATAAAATATAAGGTCTGCTCATTTTTGATATCTAAAATTTTTTTCAATAAATTCCTTTGCAGCGCGATAGCCGATGTCATGAATCTTTTGCGGCTGATCGTAATCTTCGAAATCAATGCCTTTCAGTTCTGATATTTCGAGGTGATAGTCGCACATCTCTATTCTTCGCGCTTCGTTTTCGTTGAGCATCATCTGGGAAACTCTTACGATTTGGTCGCGAATACTCAACTTACTGCTTTTGTACTCAATCGGATTAATACTTATGCCGATAACAGTTCGGCAACGCTCACGCAGAGGCTCAACCGGTAGATTGTTTACTACCCCGCCGTCAACATATGCAATGCCGTTTATTATTTGTTGGTCATACAGGAAGGGTATAGCAGCAGAAGCGCGTATAGCCGGAATGATTACGCCCTGTCGAAAAATCTCGTATTGTCCGCTTTGGAAGTTTGTGACGCATACGAATAACGGTTTTTTCAATTGCTCAAAAGTTTTTTCTGTAATATTTTCATTTATAATTTCTTCCAAATAGTCCAAGCCTTTCGTTCGAAAAGTAACAGGAAAAAATGATACTAATCGATTTTTGTTAATACTTTTTGCAATTTCCATTATTTCATCGGGCGTTTTTCCGGCGGCGTAAAACAGACCTATAATAGCTCCCATACTCGAACCCGAAATATAGTCTATTTCTATACCTGCTTCTTCAAATGCCCGTATTACGCCAATGTGGGCATATCCACGAGCTGCGCCGCCACTTAATACGAGACCCACTTGACAGTCGCGCGATTCGGATGCCGTTTGTGCATGACCCGTTAATGATAACAAAATCAAAATATAACAAAATAATATTTTCATGGTCTTATAAAAATTACATACATCAAATTTTTTTGCAAAAATACTGATTATATTAATAATTTCATATAATTTTGCGGCGATAAAATCAAAAATTTTGATGAAACTTAAAAATGCCAATATTCTTGTTATTGACGACGACGTTGATATTCTGACGTCTGTACGTCTACTTTTGAAGCCAGAAGTCAAAAGCGTAGTTACCGATTCTAATCCTGAAAATCTGCGTCGGCTGCTTACGGGCAATTCGTTTGATCTGCTTTTGTTAGATATGAACTTCAAGAGCGCTGTTAATGCCGGCACCGAAGGTCTGTACTGGTTGCGGCAGGCGAAGGAATGGTCGCCTTCGACGTCGGTGGTTATGATAACCGCTTATGGTCACATCGACCTTGCCGTACAGTCTTTGAAGGAAGGCGCCTCCGATTTTGTAGTCAAACCATGGCACAACGACAAGTTGCTCGAATCCATTACAGACGCCTTACCACAAAAAGACGGCAAAAAACAAACTGCCAAAGAAATACACAAACAGAGCAATCCCGAAATAATAGGCGAATCGCAAGCGATGCAGGATATTTTCCATAAAGTGAGAAAAATTGCTCCTACCGAAGCCAACGTATTGATTTTGGGAGAAAACGGCACAGGAAAAGACTTGGTTGCCAAAGCGATACACGATCAATCGCTGCGTTCTGCCAAACCGTTTGTTAAGGTAGACGTAGGCGCTCTTACCGACACTCTTTTTGAGAGCGAACTCTTCGGTCATACCAAAGGCGCTTTTACCGACGCCCGCGAAGGACGTATGGGACGTATCGAAGCGGCGCAGGGCGGCACTCTGTTTCTCGACGAAATAGGAAATATATCGCTTGTTCAGCAGGCAAAACTATTGACGGTTCTGCAAAACCGCGTCATCAGCCGCGTTGGTTCCAACGAACCAATATCCGTAGACATACGGCTCATTTGCGCGACAAATGTTCCGCTCAACGAATTAGCCGATGAACAGCGTTTTCGCAAGGATTTGATATACCGCATCAACACAGTTGAAATAGTGATTCCTCCGTTAAGGCGTCGCGACGGCGATATAGCGTTGTTGGCAAACCATTTCATAAACGTATATTCCCAAAAATATCTCAAAAGAGGCGTCATACTTTCGCCATCGGCTGTTAATAAGTTGGATATGCACAGTTTTCCGGGCAATGTGCGCGAATTGCAGTACATCATCGAACGTGCTGTCATAATGGCAGAATCGGGCGAACTTCATGCAGAAGACCTGATATTTTCGCCCATAGAATCGTCGTCCGCCGCCGGTACGCAACAAACACAGGAAAGTTCGAATTTGAACGAAATGGAAAAGAAAGCGATACTGCGCGTAATTGAAAAACACAGCGGAAATATCAGCAAAGCGGCAAAAGAACTCGGTTTGACGCGAACGGCGCTCTACCGACGTTTGGAAAAGTATGACATTTGATTTTTTTAACAGGCAATGAACAGATTAGTAATACAGGTTTTACTGTTAATTGCGGTTATATGCATGTTGGCATGGACTATCGTCAGTCTCGAAAACTGGTATGGTTTGTTGCTGGCGCCTGTAGTTATTTTTCAATGTATTAAAATTATTGTCTCTCAAACAAGATTGCTGTCGGAGTTTCGTGATTTGGTGGAAACAGTGCGCTATCGTGATTTTTCGCGACGGTTCTTCAATCGGAAAGCGCCGAAGTATATCCGGCAGATGCACACAGGTTTCAACGAAATATGCGACGTCATCAATGCCGTTAATCTCGAAAAGGAAATGCAGTATCAATATCTGCAGAAAATTATCGAAATGGTAGATACGGGAATTCTGTCGTACAGGCTCGATTCGGGCGATGTATTATGGATGAATCAGGCTCTGAAAAACCTGTTGGAAATTCCTACGCTGAAAAATATAAATACATTGCAATTGCGAAACGAACAGTTGTTTGACAGTCTTAAATCGCTTGATAAAGAACGCAGTATAGTTATTACTGTAACAAGAGAGAACAGTCATAGCAAAGTATTGATAGCGGCTGGCACATTTATCATGCAAGACATTAAGTACCGTATACTTGCTTTTCAGAATGTGAACGAGGCGTTGGATGAAGCCGAATCGCAGGCTTGGCAGCGTCTGCTAAACGTGATGACACATGAAATAATGAATTCTGTTGCTCCCATTTCCTCGCTGGCAGTGACGCTCAAGAACCTGTTAGAGAAAATGAAAGATAAAACGATTGACCCTGAAAGCGTTATCGAAGATATAGAATTGGGTATTGACACGATCATGCGTCGTAGCGAAGGTTTGCTTGCCTTTGCCGAAACATACCGCAATCTTAGCAAAATAACCGAGTTGAACGTCTCAAAAGTACAGATAAGCAGCCTTTTTGAACATATTTCGCAACTTATGCATCCTTCGCTTGCGCGAAAAAATATCGAACTTGACGTCATTCTGAAAGACCCGTTGATGAACATCGAAGCCGACGCATCGCTTGTTGAACAGGTTATGATAAATCTGATACTTAATGCAGTAGAAGCGGTAAAGGAAAGTCGGGAGCCTCGTATTACCCTGTCGGCGTCCTTAACCCCGCACAACCGTCCCGTCATAAAGGTAATCGACAACGGTATCGGCATAACCGACGAGGTAATGGACAAAATATTCGTTCCTTTTTTCAGTACCCGCAAGAACGGCAACGGTATAGGGTTAAGCCTGTGCAAGCAAATAATGTTACTGCATCGAGGAACCATTCAAGTACAGACGATTGCAGGCGAAGGTACTTGTTTTAGTTTGTTGTTTTAGCGTCAGCATCCCAGAACTGTCACATCTCCTTCTATTTCCCATGTTATTCGCTCGTCCCATGGCGTTTTCAGGTTCTTGGGGCGACGGTCGAAAATAATCAAATATACGCCTGTAATATTTTTTGGAGGTGAACCTACAGGCGGTACAAATACGTCGCGATAACGCGTCACTTGCTTAATTCCTTCGGCTTTTACACGTTCGAAAGAGAAACCTTTCTTCAACAGTTTAATTTCAATGATGTTCCACTCGCCTTTATATTCTACTGCAAGGTCTACGCGTCCGCTTCCGGCGGCATACTCGCGTTTGACGCGCCCTTTGGCATTTATTACCCTTTGCATGAAAGCCATCAGCAACAGTTGTGGGAAAGCGTGCGTATAGGCTGTCCAGCGTTGCCATGTATCGGAGTTATTGCGCCAGAAGTCCTGAAACTCGCGCAGTAGCAAATTCATGTCTAACCGTCCGTCGGCTGTTTGCCAGCGCCACGTTGAGGGTGAAGGCATATTATCATGAAAACCTATATTGAGTACTCCCGTAAATATTTCTTCATAGATAGGATTGGCAATAGAGAACCCTTTGTCAAGATCCCATTTTATAAGTCCTAAATCTGTTGCCAGAATTACATCGGGGTCTAACCTGTTGATAGCGCCGTCTGTTTCGCCTGTCAGGATAGTTTGAATAACGCGTCGAATACGCGGTTCTTTCAATCTTTCTGATAACGCGTCAAGATGCGTTTCGCGTGCCGCGCTCATTTTTTCGCGCGCTTCTTCAATATGTTTTAAAGTTACTGTTTCGGTACTTTCTTTGCCCAATATTTGCAGAGTTGCCCGCATGAATAGCGAATTGACAATCCAGGGTTGTCCTTGTGATTGTTCGTAAACGTAATCCAATGCTTCCTGTGTGATTTGTTGTCCGGTTTCGGCTGTTCGCAGTGCAAATAGACTGACAACATCATCTTTGCTGAAATTTGCCAAAGTAGCCGAATCTTGTTTGATATTGAAGGGCGAGCCCGGATTAGGTTCTTTGCCGTCTTTGGAGGCGGTGATGTAGTCTTTCAAATCGCGCATCCCTACCAAAGCAATAGAAACGGGAAACTTACCGATGCCGCGGTCGGTGAATCCGTCGCGTAATTGTCGTAAAAAACTAATCATTGCCTCACCGGTAATTACGTCCACTTCATCAAATAACACAATTAATGGTTTTGGCGCCAACATTATTGACCAGTTAAGCAAAATTTCGCTCAACATGCTGGATGCGCTTATTGAATTAACTTCCGGCGCCGGAAGCCCCGATTTTAAAGCTCTCTCTCTGATAGACGAACAAATTGCCGGCATGGCGCGCTCTATTTCTACTAATCCCTGACAACGCTCCACACTTACATAACATGCCACTGCCTCGCCGCCCGCATTAATTTCACGCACCCAACTTTGCAAAAATGTAGTCTTGCCCACTTGACGCGGAGCATGAAGAACCCAATAAAGTTCATCGTCTATATAACGATTTAGCTGCGAACCGACAAGACGGGTAGCTGGCGGAAGCATGTAATGCTTGTCAGGATTACACGGACCGGTGGTATTAAAAAAACGTTTTGCGCTCATTATGTTCAAATTTAAAATTATGCAAAGATAACATTTATTTATCAGAATCACCCAAATTTCATTTGAACTTGTAAAAAAAAATACGGTATTTAGCCTGGATTATTCATAAGCCGTTTTTTGAGTGTGTCATCGCCTAAAAATAACGAGATTGCGGGTCAAGCCCGCAATGACGCAGAGACGTGTTTTTTATGAATAATGCAGGTTAGAGAAGTCACGCAGTGACGACACTTTATTAACCGATGGTTTTAACCGTAGGAGCAAAAATGTTCAAAAACCTGGGCAACCAGCGGAAATACAACGCTGCAAAGAAAATGATATTGAAAAACCACATAACGGCGACATTTATCCATAGAGTAGGATAGAGTTTTCCGAAAATCTGTTTTTCGGGAGCGTAAAAATGGGCTTTTATGAATGGATGTTCGGGGTCTTTATAGACTTGATGATAATTTTGCAGGAATTTGCCCTTGTATTCTACAATACGGTATGTTTCGCCGCTATTCTTTACCATGTTGCTCAAACTTCGATTGTGGTAGCGCGATTTGAGCAATTGCAGACTATCGGGGTCGGCTGACAGTATTTCTCTCATCATGCGGTCTTTCTGGTCTGACATTTGGTTATTCATGGCAGAATAATAGCGCGTCAATTGGTCGAGATGCGCGGCGGTTTCGTCAATAAGATTTTGCGTCAAACCATTCTTTGAGAGTTCTTCGCGGAAAAAGAACTGTATCTGATTCTGGCGCCTGTTTTCACGTTCAAGTTCGTTTCCTATGAGTTTCAAAATTGCAGGATAGGGCTGTTCGTTGTCTTCCATACTTGCTTTCAGTACATCGACTTTCTTTTTCATTTCGACAATCCAGTAGTTTCTTTGAAAACTTGCAACGCTCAACAGTTTATCATAAGGATAAACAATTTTTTCGTATTCGTTGTTAATAAACTGTTCCACAGCGAGCGCTTCGAACGCCCATCGCGCAGTTATTATTTCGCCATACCAGGGAACCGAAGCGGGCGACGAAATATCAGGATTGATTTTTTCGAAACGCAGCAAGGCTCCGCTCAACATCAGTTGCGGAATGACGATAAACGGAATAAGTATATAGATTGTCACAACCGATTTGAAGGCGTCGGATATAATCAATCCTATCAGATTTGCGCATGCCCACGCCGAAAAAAGTACTAACCAGTAGGTCATTGTCTGCTGCAAAATGCCGATTACGCCGTTGCCCGCCACAACAAACAGCAAGGACTGAATTGCTGATATTGTGAATAATACTGCTATTTTGGAAAATAAGTAACTGCCTCTGCTCAAATGCAGGAATGATTCGCGTTTGATGATTTTGCGGTCTTTGATGATTTCTTCGGCGCTGACCGACAA
>Ga0099364_10003934_pt1 | contig 22692 bp, 2 predicted proteins | sample TergutTh196P3_FD_73070 | JGI IMG/M metagenome (GOLD analysis project Ga0099364, IMG submission 73070) | Microcerotermes parvus P3 segment gut microbial communities from Pointe-Noire, Republic of the Congo - Th196 P3 | ecosystem: Host-associated > Arthropoda: Insects > Digestive system > Gut ...
TTTAATAAAAATCCATAGTCATAAACTTTAGGTTCTATTTTTTGTGCTAATATTTTTAGTTCTGTTCTTAAATTTTCCATCAGGTTGTTATACGTTTCGTTTTTACTTTTGTTATTCATTTTTCCTTTTTCGTTGCGTCCTTGAAAATATTCGCGGATATCGTATAAGCTCGCATTAATATTAATATTTGGTTGAGTATGGTAATATTTCCACAGTTCACGCCCTGCATCGAAAACTTTTGTTGCTTCCTTCGAAAACTCTCGTTTTGCGCAATAATTATTATCCTCTTGTTCAAATAGTTCTGAATATGCGTTTGGAATAACTATTCCACTTATAAAACTTATCATAAAATGACTTTCAAATCTCTCTTTTGCATTTACTTCGGTTTCAGAAAAAGGTATCCAATGGTTTACACCATACTTTGACTGTATGTTGTTGTTAAACAAAGTATAAGCGAGGCAGTCATTATGAAATTCGATATCTTTTTTCCATTTGTTGTTTGGATAAAGAAATTGGTCGCGATTATTTATCCACGTTGGCTCAATACATTTTCTAACAGACAAATATATTGACATTTCAATCAAATTCGTGATTGTAATTCTTGCTGTTTTATGCTGTGATATATCACTTTCTGTTGGTTTTATTGTAATATAAACCCCATTTTTTTGTTGCATATCCACTCCTGGCAAAATTAGAAAGCCAATTATCTCGTTTTTTTTATCATAAAATTTCCTCAACCAATTACTTATGTAATCATTTACTTCAAAAGAATAAAATGATTTCTTAACATTTTGGTTTTCACCATCTATTACGTTAGTTTTAATTTTTTTTATTTCTGTTTTCTTTTCTAAATTCCAAATTAAAAACCCAATTGGGAAATTTCCATTGACATTATCAAAAGACTTTGCATTACAAATAAAGCCTTTTTCAAATTTTGCCTTAAAATAACGTCTGAATTTTGAAAAATATTGTGAACTAACTAACTTTAAAGTGCTAAAAGAAGCCAATTTTGCATCAGGAATTTCGTTAAAAACTCTCAAAAAAAATTGTGCATAAAGTTCTCTTGTTGCCGTACCAACTATGTTTTTATAATCATTATAAATTTTACTTGTTGTTGATACTTCAGCTTTATGCTCGCCTTTTCCAGCAAATGTTGTTCTATTTCCATGTTCAGCGTACGGCGGATTAATATAAATTATCAGTTTTTTACGCAGTTTTGGATCATTAATAACATCTTGCAAACTTTTGGGCAGTTGCGAAAAATCATCATTTAAAAAATCAAACTGAAAAACATGACTTTCTAATAAGTTTGCACCGTTTTTAATACGGTTTTTCATTACTGCAACATCTTGTTTATCTAATGTAGATGCCCATATATTGTATTTATTGGTTAATCCTACAATAAGATTTCCTGTTCCCGCAGCACAATCCCAGACATAATACTCGTCTTGCCAGTCCACACCAAAAACATCTGCAAGATATTTTTGAGACAACTCAACCCATTTTGTCGGTGTATAAAAACTTCCTTTGCGTTCCCTAACATCTTGAGGCACAATTAAATCGCGACGGTCAGTTATATAACCCCAATATTCTTCTGCAGGTGGACGTTTATATATTGCCCAAAATTGGTTGTGTGCTTTTTGATTATCATTAAATTCTGCAGTATTTATTGTAAAAAATCCTAATTGTTTCTTTTTGTCAAATTCGTAAAATTTAGATTTTAGTAATACGTGCAAAGTTTCACTTATTGTTTTGTTTTCGCTTGAAAGTAGGTCGGCAAGATAAAAATCACCATCTATTATTCCTACTTTTTTTGCCGCTTCCCAATCGATCGCTATAGATGGTTTTACAATTTCACTCCATTTATTGTAAATTGTTAAAAAATTATTTTTGTCGATTTGTAATTTTGATGTTTCAGTTTTGCCTGCAATAAAATTTTCACTAATAAACTTTTTTAATTCTTTTTCGTCTTTTTCAAAATCAAAAACGAATGTTTTCCAAGGTGATTGGTTTAAAATTTTGTCTATTTGAGTGTATATTTGTTTAAATTCTTTTGTTTCTTTGTTTGATGGCGCAACTTTCCAATTAAAATCGTTTTGATAAAAAATATCCTGAATATCTGAATATGGAATGAAAGCAATTTTTTCGCAATCGAAACAACCGAGAAACATTGGAGGAAGTATTTTGTCAAAAGTGCGCGCTTTGCCTATTGTGAGCACAAGTTGGGTTAACATAGAAATAATGTCTGTAATTTTTTGTTTCGCTTCTGCCCACAAAAAGTAAATTTCTGGAAATTCGATTGCATTTTTGATAAGTTTTAGTTTTACTGCAAAGTCAATAAAACCTATTATACTATCACAATCATAGTTATCAAAAAATTTTGTCGCAACTCTATTTTTTAGTTCTTCCTCTCGCATATTTTATTAGTTTTCAGTTATCAGTTATCAGTTTTCAGAATCTTACCACAAAGGAACACAAAGTCTCTTTCACAAAGGAACACAAAGGTTTTCTCATTCACTCATTTATTAAAAGGTGGACGACCGCAAGGGTACGCCCCTACACTCATTCACTCATTCACTCATTCACTCATTCACTCATTCACTCATTCACTCATTCACTCATTCACTCATTCACTACAAGGTGGACGACCGCAAGGGTACGCCCCTACACTCATTCACTAATTTACTCATTCACTCATTTATAACAATTTTTAATTCTCCATTATTAGTTTTCACTATATAAACTCCTGCAGGAACGTAAAGGGTCATTGTTTCAACAAAACCTGATGCAACTTTTTCTTTAATACGTTGCCCTGCTTGAGAATAAATTTCAATTAAGTCACCTTTTGCAACTCCTTCAATGGTAAGGATAGTTCCGTTTTGTAATGGATTTGGATATGCCCGCAGTGCAATTTCAGTTTCCGTAATTATCTTATCTGTTGAGAACAAATTGCCACGATTTTCTGTAATTAACATAAAAGTGTATATACTTCCGACAGTTAATTGGTCTTCTCTTTTGGGACCTGCTGAATAACTTGCCCAATCAGTATCACCTGCGGCGGCATTGGTATAAATTTCCTTACCATCTTTATACCATTTACAACCTGTAACTTCATATCCTTCGTCTTCCAATAATTTCAGGTTAAGCATAAAAGTATTGTTCCATTTAGTAGCGACATAAGTATCAAAATCTAATAATTCTCGGGTATCTACAATAAAATTAGCAACCATATCAACACTTTGGGTAACTTCAAAACTATATTGTTGGTTAGTTGAAACAATATTATTGTTATATGTCCAATTGAAAAATTTGTATCCATCATTTGCGGTTGCATTAATTGTAACAATAGTACCATAAGGAACTAAAATTGAGTTTCCGTCGCCTCCATCGATAAATTCAACTGTGCCTAAATTGTTGTTATTAGCGGCAATTGTAACAGTATAGTATTCAATTTCAAATTCAACTGTAATAGTAACATTTTGCGACAATCCTTCAAGGAGATATTCGAGGTCTGAATAATTATCAATAACATTTTGATTAACAGTCCATTCTTTCACTTTGTAACCTATTTCGGGGATTGCAGTAAATAAAATGTTTTTACTTCTAAGAATATTTGCGCCAGATTGTATTTGATTTTCGTCAACTTCTGCTATTAGTTCTCCGTTTTCGCCAATTACATTGAAATTGACTGTATAATAAATCGGTACAGTTCCGTCTTCTTCAAATTCTACTGTAACTAAGACATTTTCTGATAGATTTGATAGCAAAAATGTAAGTTCTTTGAAATTGCTAACGTCCATTCCTGTAATAGTCCATTCTTTAACTTTGAAACCAGGATTAGGTGCGGCTGTGAATAAAATATTTTTACCACTTTCGATTCTATCGCCAGATGCAATTGGATCACCTCCAACTCCACCAACTACTGCCGTTATGCTACCATTTCCATTAATAACCTCAAATTCAACAGAATAAGAAGTTTTAAATTCTACGACTACTGTAATATTTCTTGATAAATTTTCATATTCATACCAAGATTCAGTCCAACCTTCAATTGTTTGGCTTAAAACTTCCCATGCTGCTACAACTGTGTTTTCAGCAGGTTCGGCTGTAAATAAAATATTTTTACCTTTTTCTACATGCGCACCGTTTGTAATTGGAGTGCCATCAACTTCTGCCGATATATTTCCATTACCTCTGACATAGAAATTAACTGTAAAATGTGTTATTGCAGGTGGTACATATTCAAATAGTACCATAACAATAACATTAGCCGTTAAATTTTCAATAAAATAAGTAAGTTCGGAGTAATCGTTGATATAAATACCGTCAATATTCCAATTTTTAACTACATAATCAGCGTCAGGCTCTGCAGTGAAAAGGACATCTTTACCTCTTTGTACATAAGCACCTGAATTAATGGGGAAACCGTCAACTTCTGCTTTTAGATTACCACCGATTCCACCAATTACGGCAAAAGTAACAGTATGTAAAATAGGTCGTTCAAATTCAACAGTAACGGTAACATTGGCAGATAATCCTTCGAGTAGGAATGTAAGTTCGGTATAATCATCAAGTTCGATATCCATACCTTCAACATTCCACTCTTTAACTATGTAATTCATATTGGGTTGTGCCGTAAATAATATATTTTTGCCTATTTCAACAAAATCGCCAGAATTAATTGTTATTTGGTCAACTTCGGCTGATATAGTTCCATTTCCACCAATAACATTGAAAGTAACAGAATATGTAATTTTTTCAAATTCTACTGTAACAAGTACGTCATCTGACAAACTTTCAAGAATAAATGCAGGTTCGGTATAATCTTCGAGGTCGACTTCCATGCCTTCTACTGTCCATTCTTTGACTTTATAATCAGTAGCGGGTTCTGCGGTAAATAAAATATTTTTGTTTTCTTCCACTAAATCACCAGAAATAATTGGATTACCATCAACCGAAACGGTTAGATTACCATTATTGCCAATAACTTCAAAATCAACAATATAGAAAGGAGGTATTAATTCAAATACAACCGTAACAGAAACGTTTGCTGATAAGTTTTCGAGTAAGAAAGTCAGGTCGGTATAATCGTCAAGGTTAACGTTCATGCCTGTAACGTTCCACGATTTAACTCTATAATCAGTAGCAGGCACTGCGATAAAGAAAATATCTTTGCCCTCATTTACGAGCGTTCCTGAAGTAATAGGATTGTCATCAACAGATGCAGATAGTGTTCCATTTCCACCAATAACCATAAAATTAACATAATATTGGACAGGAGGCTCAACGAATTCTTCAAATTCAACAGTTACAACAATATCTTCAATTAGATCTTCAAGTAAATATGTAAGTTCGGTATAGTTATTTATCACTACACCGTTGATAGCCCATTCTTTAACAATATAACCTGTTTCGGGAGTTGCGGTAAATAAAATATCTTTATTTTCTTCGACTAAATCACCCGAATTAATTGGGTTTCCATCAACTTGTGCGGTGATAGTTCCATGTCCGTTAATTACTTCAAAATCAACTGTATAGAAAGTTGGTGGATTGGGATTTTCTTCAAATTCAACCGTTACAACAATATCTTCAGTTAGATCTTCAAGTAAATATGTAAGTTCGGTATAATTATTTATCACTACATTGTTTAAAGTCCATTCTTTAACAATGTAACCTGTTTCGGGAGTTGCAGTAAATAAAATATTTTTGTTTTCTTCGACTAAATCACCCGAATTAATTGAAATTCCATCAACTTGTGCTGTGAGTGTTCCATGTTCGTTAATTACTTCAAATTCAACAGTATAGAAAGTTGGAGGATTGGGATTTTCCTCAAATTCTACTGTTAAAACAATATCTTCTGACAAATTTTGAAGTAAATATGTAAGTTCGGTATGGTTATTAATTATAATATCGTTAATAGTCCATTCTTTAACAATATAACCTGTTTCGGGAGTTGCGGTAAATAGAATATTTTTGTTTTCTTCGACTAAATCACCCGAAATAATTTGGTTACCGTCAACAGATGCAGTTATTGTGCCATGCCCGTTAATTACCTCAAAATCAACAGTATAGAAAATTGGTTGGTTGTTAATAAATTCAGCCAACAAAATTCTGTTATCATAGACGGGGAATTGGTAAATATCTCCTGCACCATGTACTGTTGCACCATTTTCAGTCCATCTATCAAAAATGTAACCATCTGTTTCATTAGGCGTTGCTTTGACTGTAACTGAAGTTCCAAGTGGAATATTTGTACCATTTCCGCCTTCAGTAAACTCAACTGTACCGTAGTTATCATTATTAGCAGCAATAATCACTGTATAAGTAATTTGCATAAATTCAGCAGTTAAATTTCGGTCGTTTGTAACGGTAAAAGTAAGTTCTGGAAGTGTACTCACTTCAACACTGTTTTCGAGCCATCTAATAAATTGGTATCCGGGGTTGGCAATTGCAGTTAAGGTAATTTCTGTTCCATATATGTGCTGACCGTCTCCTGTTACCGTACCGCTACCGATTGGTGTTACGTCACTGTTTATATTAATTAATTCGTCTTGGAATTTAGCAATATAAACTAAGTCGTTAGTTGGCATAGAGAAACTATACATTTCGTTATTATCAATAAGAGTATTGCCTTCATACCAACCATCAAATTGAAAATGAGCAAAAGGAGTAGCATCAATATTAACTATATCGTTTGCATTATAAGCACCTCCACCTGTAACACTACCTGTTTGATCCGGCTCAACCACGAGAGTAAGCCAATACATATCAATAGGCGTAAAATTAGCAATGAGGTCTAAATCTTCTTCTGCGTTGAAGGTATGCTGTTCTTGATTTGTGAAAACAGCACCATTTGACGATCTTACCCAATTTATAAATTTGTGTGTTGCTATATTTGGAGTTGCTTTAATAGTAACGGGAGTTCCGTGTGGTATATCAATTCCGTCTCCACCGACAAATTCAACTGTGCCAAAAGTATTGTTATTAGCGGCTATTGTAATTGTATAGGTCTTAATAAATTCTGCGGTTAAAGTTCTGTCATCTAACACTGTAAAAGAAATTTCATCAAGTGTTCCTATTTCAACATTGTTTTCAGTCCATTTAACAAATTCGTAGCCAGCGTTTGGTATTGCTTTTAAAGTTGCAACAGTACCATATCTATGCTGTCCCGCACCAAGAATAGTACCACCTCCATCGGGATTTATATCAACAATAATATCTTTATATTCACCGTGGAATTTTGCAGTATAAGTGATATCTATTGCAGGCATATTGAAACTGTAATTTGCCGTTCCTGATAAAAGAATATTGCCTTCATACCATCCTTCAAAGTCGTAATTAGTGGATGGAGTAGCAGAAATATTTACTTCGGAGCCAGACTGATATGTTCCGCTGCCTGTTGTGGTGCCTGTTCCTACGGGATCAACCAAAAGTGTTAAAGTATATTCAATAATTGGCTGTAAAAAGAAAATTGCAACAAAATCTAAATCTTCTTCGACAATAAAAGTATATTCAAGTTGACTGATATAATCAACATCTGTAGCGCTATTTTTGAGCCAATAAGCAAAGTGATGATCTGGCTGGTTTGGAATGGCTTTTATAGTAACCGATGCTCCTTGTGGAACATTAATTCCGTTACCTTCAACAAATTCAACAGTACCAAAGTTATCATTAAACGAGGCAATTGTGATATTGAAAGTATTGAGATGTGTTAAAACATCAAAAGATACAGTGATAGTATGGTTTTCGGTAACGTTTTCAAAAGTATATGTACCTGATATAACGGCATCTATATTGTTTATTCCGTCAATTAATACTTGCGTAATTTGGTAACCTTCATTTGGCGAGAAATTAAATGTTTGATTATTACCAAATGGAACGACAACTGTACCGTTAGGCGTAATTGTACCGTTTCCGTCTGAAGTGGATGCAACAATTATATAACCATTTTGAGTAAACTCTGCGAGTAAAACTCTGTCGTTTTCAACTGTAAATGTGTATATTGCGCCAGCATTTTGAACAGTTTCACCATTTTCAATCCATCTATTAAAACTATAACCATCTGCTGAGTTAGGAGTTGCAGTTAAAGTAATTTCAGTTCCATATCTATGCTGCCCGCCGCCTGTAACCGTTCCGCCTTCTTGAGGATAAACATCTGTAATTATGTTTTTAAGGACGGGTTGGAAAAATGCATAATATCTTACATATACAGCAGGCATAGTGAACGAATGGGTTGGATTTTTAGTTATTAAGCGGAATGTTTCGTCAAAAAGAGGTCCTTCACCAACGTACCAGCCATCAAATTCATAATTTTCAAAAGGCGTAGCAGAAATATTAACAGTTTCCCCTGACCAATAAGAACCTGCTCCTGAAACGCTTCCTGTTCCTGCTGGCATAATTTCAAGATGGACAGGAAGTTGATAATTTGGAGGTATTGAAAATGAAGCAGAAATATTCCAATCTTTTTCGGCAATAAATGTAGTTACATCTTCTTGAGAGAAAATTCCGTAATCTGGGTAATCATGCCACGTCCATAATCCAAACATATAATTAGGGTCGATAGCTATTGCCTTAATTGTAACCTCAGTCCCGTATGGTACATCGATGTACATGCCTGCTCCGTTTGGCAAAGTAATAGGAATACCTTCAATTCCAACAAACTCAACCGTTCCCAAGGAAGTATTTTGAACAGAAATAATTATATTACAAATTTTCTCTATAAAGTTTGCTGTCAGGTTTCGATGACCGTTTGCTATAAATGAAAAATTAGCGTTTGTAGATACTATATTTCCATTTTCTGTCCAATTTACAAATTCATACCCTGGCTTTGCAGTAGCATTCACTATAACTTGCGATGCATGCTGATAAATTCCACCGCCAGTGAGAATTCCACCTTCTTCAGGACTTGAGGTTAGATTAATATTATATTTTCTAACAAAATGTGCTGTAAGGGTTCTATCGATTGTTACGGTGAATTGATATACTTCTTCTGCACCTTGAATAGTAACGTCGTTTTCAGTCCATCTTTCAAATTCGTATCCATTTGCAATATTTGGAATTGCTACTAATGTTGCAACTATACCGTATTCATATTGACCCGCACCCGCAACTGAACCCGTTCCTGCAGGATTTACAATTGCTATAATATTAAATTGCTCGAAAGTAAATTTGGCAGTTAAAGTTAGTTCTTTAGCGGGCATTGTGAAAGAGAAGTTTGCGGAGTTAGATATAAGGATATCGCCTTCATACCACCCGTCAAACTCATAATTAGCAAAAGGAGTAGCGATTATTTCAACATTTAGACCCGCAGGAATAGTAGATAGACCGCCGTTGATAATTGCTGTTCCTGTTCCTGCAGGTTCTACCAATAGTGCAAGCGGGAAACCAACAATACTTTGATAGTCAAAAACCGCAGTAAGATTTAAATTTTCTTCTGCAAAAAATGAATATTCTGCCTGACTTACAAAAGTATCTCCGCTTTGGTCATTTGTCCATTTAGAAAAATATATATTATCATAGTCGTCAATATCAATTGCTTTGATGGCAACAAGCGTACCGTGTGGCACGTCAACAGATACGGCATTACCATTCTGATATGGCACATAATCACCACCTCCAAATTCAACTGTTCCCCAATCATAATTATTAGAGGAAATAGTAATAGTACGTGTTGGAGGTATAGGAATAAATTCTGCTGTTAAGTTTCTGTCGCTTTCAACTATAAATTGATAAACTGCACTTGTCGCTCCTGCAACAGTAATTCCGTTTTCTGTCCAACGGTCAAAAGTGTATTCAATGTTTGGAGTTGCTGTTAATTTAACTTCTGATCCAAATCTATGCTGTCCGCCCCCTGTTACGGTTCCGCTTCCTACGGGGTTTACGTGGGTTGAAATAGTTTTATAAACGCCTTGAAATTTTGCAGTATTACGAACAACCGACCACGGCATAATGAAAGTATAAATCGGACTATTGGAAATCAGATATTCGGGCATCCAGTCAGTCATTTGTTGATACCATCCATCAAATTCATAATTATCAAGCGGAGTAGCCGTGATAGTAACATTGTTCCCAGCCTGATATAATCCTCCTCCGGTAACAACGCCCGTTCCTGCGGGTTCAACAGTTAGGTACACCCATTCTGGAATATGGGGAACGGGATCAGAAAACCAAGCAACAATGCGATTGGTGTCAATTAAGTCTTGTTCGGCTATAAAGGATAACTGAGTGGATGTTGAGAAATATTGCCCCGGATATGGATCATAAGGAAGACACGACCATCCGTAAAAAACAGCGTCATCATCGGGAGTTGCCTTTATTGTAACGACAGTGCCATGAGGTACATCTATTAATAAATCATCACCGGAAGAATAAGGCACATAATTTCCTTCACCATACTCAACTGTTCCCGTTTTGGGATACGTAGCTGCCCTTATTGCAATGGTATAAGTAGTTATCGTAAAGTTAGCAACTAAATCTCTATCTTCCAATGCATTAAATGTATAACTTGTTTCAGTAGAGACAACATTTCCGTTTTCTGTCCAATTTACAAAGAAATATCCTGCTTCTGCTACTGCGGTAAGTGTAACAGTTTCACCGTGCAAATAAGTTCCTGCGCCAGTAAAAGTTCCTGCATCATTAGGATTTGCAGTTGCTGTAATTGTATAAGTTTTAGGTATGAAATTTGCTACTAAATCTCTATCAGCCAAAGCATTGAAGGTAAAATTTGCATTTGTTGAAACAATACTTTCGTCTTCTGTCCAATTAATAAAGGTATAATTTGCTGAAGTTAATGCAGAAACAGTAACGGATTCGCCAGGTAAATAAATTCCCGCACCCGTAAGAATACCACCATCGGTTGGATTGGCAGTTGTTGTAATAATATATCCATCGAATAATGTTTCAAATGATACCGCAATTGTCTGATTTTCAGCAACATTCTCAAAAGTATAATTACCACTTGCAACGGCATATTCGTTATTTATGCCATTTATCAAAACTTGGGAGATTTTCCAGCCAACATTTGGTATTATTGTAAATGTTTGATTGTTACCCTGAGGAACAACCACAATTCCACTTGGAGTAATTGTACCACTGCCGCTTAAAACCGTTGCAACAATTGAATTGCTTAATTGAATAAAATGAGCAGTTATATTTCTGTCGCTTTCTACTGTAAATGTATATTCTGTGGTTGTTTCCCCTTGGATTGTAGCGCCGTTTTCTGTCCACCTGTCAAAAATATATCCTTCGTTTGGAATTGCGGTTAATGTGATTTCAGTTCCAAATCGATGCTGACCACCGCCTGTTACAGTGCCGCTGCCTGGGGGATTAACGTTGGTGGTTATGGTTTTGAGTTTGCCTTGGAATTTGGCTACCCAATTTTCAGTGAGAGGGGACATTGTGAAACTAAAATTTTGAGATGTTGTTATAAATATTAGTTCGCCTTGTGTTTGCAAATACCATCCTACAAATTCATAATTTTCAAAAGGAGTAGCCGTCAAATATGCCGTTTCTCCATCATGATAAGGTCTTTCATCACCAGTTACGGAACCAGCTCCTTCAGGATCAACAATAATGAAAAGTGGTAACCACCCCGGCACTTGATCCCCCCAAAATTCTGCGGCAAGTGTATAATTATCATCTGCAGCAAATGTATATTCCGCATAAAGAGAAAAGATAGTATAAGATGGCAAGTGACTCCATGAATAAAATGGGCAGCCAAAACCATTGTTTATCGCTCTAATTGTTACTAACGTTCCATACGGTACATCAACGCATAAGAAAAGACCATTCTGATAGGGTACATAATTTCCTTCACCAAACTCAACTGAGCCATCACAATATAAACCATACGGATCAAAATTTGCAGCCCGTATCGATATTGTGTAGGTATTTATGTCAAAATTTGCGACAAACTCCCTATCTTCCTCTATATCAAATGTAAAACTCTCATCAATTGAAATAATATTTCCATTTTCAGTCCAATTTTCAAAAGTATAACCATCTTCAGGTGTGGCAGTTACAGTAACTGATGCACCATGTGAATATGTTCCTGCGCCTGTGAATATTCCTCCTCCTGTTGGATTTGATAGAGTTGTAACTGTATATGTTTTAATTTCAAAATTTGCGGTTAATTCTCTATTTGAAATCGCTGAAAATGAGTAACTAACGTTTGTTGAGACAATATTTTCTCCTTCTGTCCAATTAACAAAAGCATAACCTATTGCGGGAGTTGCAGTAACGGTAATGGGCATTCCAAAAGCGTAATCTCCGGCACCTGTAAGGCTGCCACCTTCGGTTGGATTTGCTATTGTTGTGATTGTAAATGTTTTCGGGACAAAATTTGCCACTAACTCTCTGTTTGCAAAGATATTAAAACTATAACTTGCGTTTGTTGAAACAATAGTTCCATTTTCTGTCCAATTAACAAAATCAAAATTGGTTAAAGGGGCAGCATTAACAGTAATAAGCGTTCCGTGCGGAATATTTGTACCTTCACCCGAAACTATTCCTACCCCAACAGGATTCACTGATAGTGTGACACTATAATTATTAATTTCAAAAATTACTTCAATTGTATGGTCAGAAATAACATTTTCAAAAGTATATGTTCCTGTTGATACTGCTTGGATATTGTTTAAACCGTCTATCAAAACCTCATCAATAATATATCCTTCATCGGGAGTAATTGTGAAAGTGCGATTGTCTCCATTTTCAACATTAATAATTCCCGATGGAGTAATAAAGCCGTTTCCTGCACCAACTGTCGCTGTAATTGTGTGAGTATTCATAACAAAATTAGCGGTCAAATGTCGGTCGCCTGTTACAATAAATTGATATTCGGTGCCTGCTTCGTCAATGGTCTGGCTGTTTTCAGTCCATTTGGTAAATTTGTAGTCAAGATTTGTAGGAATTGCATTTAATGTAGCAACTGTACCGTAACTATATTGCCCTGTTCCTGTTACTGTGCCTACTCCTACGGGGAGAACGTCTGCTGTAATATTTTTATTTTCTCCAATAAATTTAGCAGTATAAGTAAGGTTGAGTCCGGGCATTTTAAAACTATGATTTAAAGCGTTAGTAATAAGGATATTACCATCATACCAGCCATCAAATTCATAATTTGCATTGGGAGTAACCGAAATATTTACATTACTACCCGCCGAATATGTTCCACTTCCTGTTGTAATACCCGCATCTGACGGCTCAACGAGAAGTGTTAAAATTGGGTCAATTGAAGATGCAGGCACAAAATTAACAATAAATTCAACATCTTCTTCAACAATAAATGAAAATTCAACCTGATTAATAAAATCAAAACCTGCATTATAATTTTTTTGCCAGAATCCAAAATTATAATCGGGCTCATTGGGGATTGCGGTAATAATAACAGGAGTTCCGAGTGGTTGGTCAATGGTTGTTGGTCCGTTCATAATGTAATGATTAGCACCAATTTGAATTTCATAACCGCCCCAGAGAAAGTTATTTGCAGATATTGTTATTGAATAAAATATGCTTATTTCTTCTGTTTTTGGAAATACTGCAGTTATAATTCCACTATTTGCACTATTGGTAACCGATGTAGCACCTGATACTTCAAAAAAGTTTGCAGGAACACCTTGCAAAGTGTAGTTTTGTTTTGCAGTAAGTGTGATGGTCGCAGTATATATCGTATTATAATCAAAAGGATTATCATTAGGACTCCAAGTAATAGTACCTGTATATTGTTCTGTTTCAGTAATTTGTGTAACGGGAATTTCGCCCGCAACGGGAGGAGTTACTCCAATAATATTTTCTATATCAATGGTTTTAGGATTAACAGTCAATAAAAATGTTTCCGTTTTGCTTAAATAGTTTTCGCTACCAGCGGCAGTTACGGATATGTTTGCCACTCCTTCGGAAGTATATGAAAGGGAATAACCCGAAGTAATTGCTGCTCCAGCCTCATTTCCCTCGGAAAGAACATTGTATGTAATAGTTCCGCTATTGTATGATAAATCGCCGGGCACTGAGCCTGTTGCAACGGCATATCCGGTAAGGTCAAAACCACCATCACCGAAGGTGCGAGTAAGAGGAAGTACTGTAATAATCTGACTTGCTTTAAGTATTTCAAAGTAATAGACCGCATTTCCCGTATAAAGTGGATTAGAATTAGGAACAGAAAGTATCAACTCATATTCGCCCGCATTTGTTGGCGCAACACTACTTTCATAACCTTTGCCATCTGTTGATTTATATAAAATATCCAAAACTATATCAATGGGAGTATTACTATCGGTATCAATAATTAAGAGCGAACCACTATCAAAACCTTGAGGCTGTGCATTATATGTAAATTGAGACAAAATGTCCGCAGTTATAATTACAAGAGTTTTATTAACGGTTGTAAGCGTAATTGTTGATGTGAAATTATTATAATTGTCGCTCGAAATAGTTACTGTAATGATAGCAATTTTTCCATCTTGCGAAACGCTCAAGACCGGAATTGTCAAATTATCTCCCGCCGTGTAACTAAATGCGAGTTCGTCAATAACGCCATCTGTATTTAGTGTAATTGCAGGATTGTAAACTATTCCTGTTATTCCGCCATCGGATGGCAAAAGCGACTGTAAATTAACAACGTAATTATCAGGGTGATTTGTAGGAACATCGAGAGGATAATTAACTCCAGAAATAGTTGCCTTGTTAATAACAAAAATCCCAATATAAATATTTGATACCGCCTCATAATTAGTTCCAGCCGCAATATCAACCGTAATAGCGTAATTTCCTACATTAATTGGAGCAGTCGTAGTTTTTGTATAACTTGTTCCTGAAGTTCCTTCATAAAATACTGAAATAGTACCGAGACCCGAAACACCAACTTTTGGAGTTACGGCAACACTTTGTTGAACGCCAAATTGGTAAGTAACGGGTGTTAAATCATAATCTAAAAGTGCTATTGTTGGTATGGCAGGTTCGACCTCAAAACTTGCTCCAAAGGAAGCATTTATTCCATTACTGCCTGATATTGTTACCGTTGCACTATAAATTCCAACTGAAAGGTCTGAATTAGGAACTACTGTAAAATAATCATCATCACCAACAAGAATATTTGTAAATGATGTTTCTGATAAAGTAAAATCAGTTGCATTTGTACCCGAAAGCGCTATTGTCAATGCACCTGTTGGCTGGTTTCCTGTATTGAAAACCGTTACTGTTTGAGGCGTTAAAGGTGCATAACCATAAGTTTCTGTGCCAAAGTCAATTCCGCTATTGGCATCAGTTTCAATTTCCCAAGTTTTATCTATTACTTCAAAAGTTACATCGAATGATTTACTTGTAAATTTGTCGCCCGAAACCGTTACTGTTGCACTATATGTACCAACAGTGAGTCCCGTATTTGGAACAACAGTAAAAGTTCTATTTCCATTTACGGCAATGGTCGCAAGCGATGTATTTGAAAGTGAAAAACTTGTAGAATCGGCACCCGACAATGCAACTGTTATAGTGCCTGTTGGTTGATCGCCTGTGTTGTCTATCGTAACTGTATGCGCACTAATTGGCAAATAATCTTCAATTTCTATTCCAAAATCTTTATTTTGCGATGGTGAAATCGAAATTTCCCAAAGACCAAAATTTGCCGTAACTTCTACGTTTGCTGCGGGCATATCAAATGTTGTTGTAAGTGCATTTTCATCATCAAACAGGACACTGACGTTGTCAATGGTCCATTCAATAAAATGCCAGCCTGTATTAGATACTTCGGATGCAGTAACTGTAACTTCCGTTCCAATAGTAGCGGTTGAAATTGGGTTGCTACCATCGGTTGCCTCAGCACTACCATCAGCCTCGTTTGGCAAAACAACAACAGTTATATTATAAGGAATAGCATTAAAATGTGCAGTAACTTCAATGGCGGTTGCTGGCATTGTAAAACTTGTAGAAGAACTATTTTCATCGGCAAAAATAACAGGAATATCAGATGTCCAATAATCAAATTGATAGCCCGTTGGGGGAGTACCTGCAGAAATATTTACAGTTGCTCCGGGCAAATATTCTCCGCTACCCGATGCGCCGCTGCCGGCACTTGTAACCGTAACTTGATATGTAATTAGTTCAAATTCTACCGTAATTTCAGCATAAGCGGAAACAAGCAGTGAATAATTATTTGTAGTATTATTTTCTACGGGTATGTTGTTTAATTTCCACACTTTAACACGATAATTTGGGTCAGGAATTGCCGTAAAATCTACAATTTTTCCGGCAGCAACAAGCGCACCTGAAACAATGGGTATGCTTTCTACCTCTGCTTCAATGTCCCCGTTAATGCCATCAACACTGTAATCAATTTGAAAAGATGGCGGAATTACCGTAAGATTATTCGTATTTGCCTGTACATATTGACTATACCTCACATTCACAGGAGTTCCATTGTGAGAAGAATTAAGCGTGCTGTTATTAGAAGGTATTGTTGTAATATTTTTTGAAACAAAATTGCTAAGCGGAACGTACTCGTCTGTTATGATGTTATATTCGTCGGGATAATAAGTTAGTTTAACTTCAAGTCCTGTCAAATCTAAATTTTCAGTTTCAATATAGTTGAGTTTTAAGGGTTGTTGTGTTACTACAATAAATTGTGCTTCTTTGTCAACAACAATAAATTGGACATCAAAACTTTCATTAATACCACTAATAACACCGTCACTTACGGTAACAGTTGCCGTGTATATTCCCTCTAAAAGACCGGTTATGGTTGTTAATGTAAACGTTGTACTATGGTTTACAACAAGGTCGTTGAGAGTTGGTGTTGGAGTCGATATAAAATTGCCAAATGATGCTCCATTCATTTCTTCATTACTGAATGCAACCGTCAGTTGTGTATTATAGTATTGCGTAAACGGAAAATTGCCCGTATTTACTACCGTAATTTGCAAACTTGGCGCTATTCTGTACCCTTCTGTTCGTGTTTCAAACATAAGAGGTTGCGATTCAATCAAAAGGTCAATGCTTTTATTTGCTTGTTCTACTGTAACGGTAACAATATCACTTATTTCGGGACTTGCCAAATATTGTACGGGAATGAAGTTATTGTTGTTGTGAGATACAATACAATAAAAGTAGTAAACTCCTTCAGTGAGCAGTTCGGGTATTTGAAAAATATTTGATGTAGCGCCTACAACAAGTACGTCACCGCTTGTGGTTTGTTCATACCATTGGTAATAAACACCGCCACTTGGTTCTATTTTTGCCTGAATGTCTATTGTACTACCAACAATAAAATTTTCTGTAACCGTTATATTAACAGGTTGTTTTGTAATAGTAATATAGTGTTGTTCCGTATTACCGGATTGCCCTCCATTACCAGTCGGGGGACCAGAACAAGGAGGAGTGGAATAACTTGTACCTCCTTCAAATATAACATTAGCATCATCACCAACAAAAATAGTATTTCCATCGCCACCTCCTAAGTCGTTTTGTGCACCGCCTCCACCAACTCCTGCTCCTCCACATCCTGAGTTTGCATCTCCACCTTTTGCATACACAATACCACCATAGATAAAGATTCCAGCACTTTCATCAACGCTGCCACCGTCATTGCTTTGCTGCCCTGCGCCGCCGCCACCGATACCTGCCGCACCTCCGCCTCCGCTACCGCCACCGCCATCTCCACCTATTGCATTGATAATTCCACCATATATGATTATTACTCCGGAAGCAGCTCCTCCCGAAGCGTTTCGACCACCGCCACCACCAATGCCAGCTCCGCCGCCAGCATTTGAGGTAACCGCATTACCTCCATAGGCATTTATTTCTCCTCCATATATTATTATAGCACCGCTATTTTGTGCACCAGAAATGCCATTTCCGCCAATGCCTGCTCCACCACCGTTTGTATTATTGCTTACGCCACCCGTAGAAGTAAGTTTGCCTGGTCCATAAATTGTCAATTCGGCTGTTTCATGAACGTAAAGACCTGCATATCCTATGCCGCTTGTTAACGTGTTGTTTCCCACAAGGGTCAGATAAACTGCTGATGCACTGTTTATTGCAAATGCACAATTTGTACCCGTGGGTACTATTGTCGCATCGTTTAGATATATGTTTACGTTGTTTAGACCGGAATTGATTGCTATCCGTCTTGCACTGCTTGATGCATTTCCTGTAATTTCATAATATCCATTTTCTGTAATTGTAACAATACTGCTTGCAAAAGTATAACCGTCATTTAATCCCGGCGAGGGATCGGACGTAATATTTATCACAACAGGATTGTTTGGTGTTCCCGCTGCCCGCACTGTTAAAGGCATAAAAGAAAAACCAATGTAAAACGACAACAACAAAAGTAGTGATGTTTGTTTGAATTTGTTGTTGTTTAATGTTTTGTTGCTAGTAAAAGTAGATGTTAATTTCATAATCTGAATTATTAATTAATTATTTTATTTTCAATATATTACGAACAAAAAGTTATTATATCATCATAATAATTCTGCGTTTTACGAAGTTTATTTTCAATAAGTTTCATTTTTTTTGATTTTTTTTAATTTTTTTAATTTAGCCACTAATTACACTAATTAACACTAATTATTCGTATTGGTTTTTATCCACTAACCGCTAACCGCTAACCACTAACCACTAATCACTAACCGCTAACCACTAACCGCTAACCACTAACCGCTAACCACTAACCACTAACCGCTAATCACTAACCGCTAACCACTAACCACTAACCACTAATCACTAACCGCTAACCGCTAAAATGTAGGCTAATAAATATCTATCGAAATAATCTTAAAATTTCCCTAAACCAAAGGACTAATGAAGTAGTTCCGATAATTATTCCCCAATCTGAAAGTTGAATAGGAACTACATTAAACATTTCACCGCCCATATTTACTATCAACAATTGTCCGATAATAATCACACCCGCAATTGCATAAAAGCCACTACATTTTTTCATTATTGCAAATGTTGACTTACCAGTCATAAATGCTTTGGCATTAAACATATTCCAAAATTGCAGCATCACAAAAATAGTAAAGAATAAAGAAAGTTCGTAAGCAGAAAGTCCATTTCCTTTACTAAAATCGAAAAAACTACTTCCAAAATCAAAAATGTTGAATTGAGTTAATGATGTGATATCCATTTGTTTAAAATACTGTACAAGTCCAAAAAGCAGAACTACAAAAATAAGTCCCATGGTTATAATTCTTTTAGCCATTTTGGGAGTAATAATATGGTCGGTAGTTTTGCGTGGTTTATCCTTCATAACCTTTTCGTTAGGCGGTAATGAGGCAAGAGCCAATGCAGCAAAAGTGTCCATAATCAGATTTACCCAAAGCATTTGAGTAACAGTAAGTGGTGATTCAGTTCCCAAAAATGCTCCAATCAATACTATCAGACAAGCAGCAACATTAATAGTTAGCTGAAAAAGAATAAAACGTTGGATATTTTGATAAAGTGAACGTCCCCACATTACGGCACGAAAAATACTGCTAAAAGAGTTGTCTATCATTGTAATATCACTTGCTTCTTTTGCAACTGCTGTTCCGTCGCCCATTGAAATTCCAACTTGCGCGGCTTTCAATGCCGGTGCGTCATTAGTTCCATCTCCTGTAACGGCTACCACTTGATTCTTTTTTTGTAAAAAATGTACCAAACGTTGCTTATCCATTGGTCGTGCCCGTGAAAGAATTTTCAAACTCAAAATTCTTTCAAAAAGCATTTCGTCGCTTAATGCAGCAAATTCATTTCCTGTTAAATGATTATCTTCGGGTTCATTTTCAGACCAAAGTCCAATTTGGCGACCTATTTCCTTTGCTGTTCCGGGTGTGTCGCCCGTAACTATTTTGACATCAATTCCTGCTTGAAGGCAAATTTTTACTGCCTCAGGTACATCGGGACGAACAGGGTCTGAAATTGCAAAAACAGCCTGAAAAGTTAGATTTACGTTATGAAGTTTATCATTTTGAATATAATTGATATCATCATCTATATATTGAAATGCAAAACCTAAAGTCCGCATGGCTTTGTTTTGATAATCAGAGAGTTGCTTGTTGATATTTTCTTTATCAGATTTTGAAACATTTGAACAAAAATCAAGAATAATTTCAGGTGCTCCTTTTACATATAATATTTTTTTCTGAAACAATTTTGAGTAAACGATTGTAGCCATATATTTGCGTTCAGTAGAAAATGTTAGTTGTTCTAAAATTTGTGCATTTTCACGCAAAGGCAAATAATTAATGTTATTTTCGTGCAACCATAGCAATAATGCTCCTTCAGTGGGATTGCCAAGTGCTTTTATTCTGTTTTTGTCTGAAAAATCGAGGAAAGCAGTCGAATTGACAGCAATGCTCTCATAAATCATCTCAGAACATTGATTTTCAACATTTTGGGTAGTTTCGCGTTCTTGTAAATTATAGAAATAATGGTTAGAAATTTTCATTTGATTTTGAGTCAAAGTACCTGTTTTGTCGGTGCAAATAACAGTTGTAGCTCCCATTGTTTCGCAGGCATGCATTTTACGAACAAGATTATTAGTCGATAGCATTCGTTTCATACTCAAAGCAAGACTTAAAGCGACGCTCATGGGCAATCCTTCGGGTATCGAAACAACAATAAGTGTTACAGCAATCATTATAGTGTTCAGAAAATAACCACTAAAATCAACCCAATCAAAACTTCCCAATACTGCAAAATAGCTTATTAATCGTCCGACAATAATCAGTCCAGCCACACAATAACTTGCTTTTGTTATCAAGCCTGCCAACCTATTCAACTGTATATTTAGTGGGGTTTCTACACTTCTATCAATTTGAGCGCCTTCGTATACTTTTCCGAACTCGGTAGTTTCACCTACTTTAAAAATTTTCATAATTCCATGTCCATCAGCGACTGTTGTTCCTTTCATTGCGTGATTTGATGGATATGTTGCATCTTTATTAAAGTCAGCGGGATTAGTAGTTTTTTTTGCAAATTGTTCTCCCGTCAGAGTAGATTCGTTAATTTGCATGGAAACAGCCTCTAATAGTTCGCCATCAGCGGGAACTTCGTCGCCCGCCTCGATGAATACTATATCATTTACGACAACCTCTTTTCGATTTATTTCACAAATATTTTCGTTGCGAATAACTTTAACCAAAGTGTCGTCATTGACTTTATTAAGGATTTCAAACTTTTTATTTGCACTATATTCAAAGAAAAAGCCCACAACAGTAGCCAAAAGTATTGCAATCAAAATACCTGCTGGCTCAAGAAAAATTCTTAATTCGGCACTTCCTGAAAAATATTCATAACATGCTACTCCAAAAGACAATGCCAATGCCAAAAATAATATGATTATTATTGGGTCATTTAAGTGCTCAAAGAATTGCGCCCATAAAGATTTTTGGGGAGGAGGAGTTAAAACGTTTTCGCCATAAAGTTTTCGATTTTCTACGACCTGATCGTCTGTTAATCCTACAAAATGATGTTTTTGCATATTTAATTTATTTTTGCAAAAATAGATGATTTTTTTGAAAAATTAAAAAAAAATTAAAAAAAAACTTCTTTTTGATTTGTAATTAAAAAAATTTGTCTACTTTTGTACTCCATGCATTTTCATGATTTCATTGATAAGCCGCTCAGAAATGGGCGGCTTTCTTTGTTATTTCATTGTATTTCAATGTTTTATCTTTCAAATGTACCCTATTCAAATTGATAATTTGAGAACTAACTTGCACTTTTTCATAAGCCCACAAAATAGTGATTAGTGGTTAGCGGTTGCGTTCTTTGCGTTCTCAACTTTGCGACTTTGCGTTAAAAATTAATCTAACCACAAAGGAACACAAAGGTTTCACAAAGGAACACAAAGAAAAAGTTCGTGAAAATTAGTGTAATTAGTGGCTAAAAAAAACCGAAAACTAAAAAATCATATATTTATATGATTGCACAATAAAAATAAACCCTGTATCTTTGCAACAATTTTTTGAATGATTTTTATATGATTTGTAGGTTCTATAAGAGTTTAGAGTGTAAATATTAGAGTTTAGATTTTAAATCATCCATGTGAAGTGATGAAAACTAAGCAACATATAACGTTTTGCAATTATATGCACTTACATCCTGTTAGGGATGTATCGCTCGGTAGAATAAATATTAACCACACAATTCTGCATCCCGTTAGGGATGCATCCCTAACGGGATGCAGAGGAATCACGACGTTCTCATTTTTCTACCAAGCGATGCATTCCTACGGAAAGCTCTCATTCACTTATTCACACATTTACTCATTCACTATAAAACTAAAGTATTCATTAACTAAATATATACAAAATGAAACAAGTTAGAACATTTTTATTAATGCTCGCCATATTTGGCTTGAGCGTTATAAGCACTAATGCGCAATTTGGTGGTGGAGATGGGACAGATGGAAGTCCATATCAAATTTCAACCGCTGCGCATTTAGAAGAGTTGGCAACGTATGTAAACGACGGTGATGTTAATTACAACGACAAGTTTTACATCCTGACAACTGATATTGACCTCTCCGATTATCAATCAGGAGCAGGATGGACGCCTATTGGAAACGGCGACGACACCGACAAACGCTTTAAAGGAAACTTTAACGGTAACGGTAAAATCATCACAGGACTGAAAATCAACAATACTACACTTGGGTATTTGGGATTGTTTGGCAGTGTTGATGGTGGAATAATTAAAAATGTGGGTATT
>Ga0099364_10003935_pt1 | contig 22686 bp, 18 predicted proteins | sample TergutTh196P3_FD_73070 | JGI IMG/M metagenome (GOLD analysis project Ga0099364, IMG submission 73070) | Microcerotermes parvus P3 segment gut microbial communities from Pointe-Noire, Republic of the Congo - Th196 P3 | ecosystem: Host-associated > Arthropoda: Insects > Digestive system > Gut ...
CTTGTTATGGTTATGGGATTGTCTTCCGGAATTCCCCAGGCGTAATGATTGTCGTTTAAGAAACGGACTTCCATCTTCACAAAATAGGTTCCGACGGCTATTGTACCTCTTGAGTCTTCGTTGCCCATAAAGGTAAATGATCTTTCAGTAGAACTTTCAAGTTCTGTGAATATTACTTCGAATTTGAGTTCGGCAAGTGAAGGGCCATCCGGATCACCTGAACCAAGCGGAAGAATATCTTCCGGTGGGAAAGCCACCGACCGGCCGGTTCCCCAAAGGTCGATGGTGAAGCTGCCGGTTTCCCCTTGTTCGTCTTCCGTATAGAAGCCGTCACAGCTACCTAACAATAATAGGGCGCAAAGAGCCATAAGTATGATAAAAACGCTTCTTATGCGTTCCATAATTCACCTCAGGAACGGGAATCTTGCTTTATTGTACAATATAATTACAAAAAAAACAAGAGTTATTCCGCGGGTTTAAAGCAAACTCACCGGGTCTACATCGACTTCAAGATAAACCTTATTATCCTTACCGTCCTCGTATCTTGAAAGTATTACCCCGACAGAGGAGTGCAGGCTTCCCATATTCTTCCCGCGGAGGATGAAATGCCTTCGGTATTGATTTGAAATTATCCCGAGGGGACATTCTGCAGGGCCGAGTGCATCGGCCCCTGAGGGGAGCAGGGGCCTTGCAATGGAGGCGAGCCTTTCGCAGGCCTTAATCACCCGTTTTTCTTCACGGGAGCGAAGGGTCAGGCGGATAAGCCTTGTATACGGAGGGAAGGAGAGGATTTCCCTCTGGCTAAGCTCCGTTTCAAAAAAGCCTTCTACATCCATTGCGCAGGATTTTACTATTGCAGGGTCATTCGGGCGAAGGGTTTGGACTATGACCTTTCCATCGGAGAAATACCTGCCCGACCTTCCTGCAACCTGAACCACTAGAGAAAAGGTCCTCTCTGCCGCTCGAAAGTCGGGGAGATGAAGGCCCGTATCTGCAAGAACCACCCCCACAAGGCGCACGCCCGGGAAGTTGAGTCCCTTTGCCACCATCTGGGTACCGAGAAGTATGTCAATTTCTCCCTCTCTAAATTTATCCAGGGCCTTCTTTAAACTGCCTTTTTTTGCTATTGAATCCCCGTCAATTCTAAGGAAGCTCAAATCAGGGAAGGCCCTTCTGACCTCTTCTTCGATCATCTCAGTGCCGAAGCCTCGAAAGCCTGCTTCAAGGGAGGAGCATTTAGGACAGGCTGAAGGCGGTGCGGCAGAATAACCGCAATAATGGCAAACTGCCCTATTACGGCTCTTATACCAGGTAAGGGAAACAGAGCAGTGCTTACATTTAAGTTCATAACCACATTGGCCGCATTGGTAAAAATAGGCAAAGCCCCTTCGGTTTAAGAAGAGAATGGTCTGCTTCTTCATCTGTGCAGTAAGCCGGATTTCTTCTTTTAGTTCTTGAGTCAGACAGTTATCACTTTTTTCAAGACTTACAGGTACTACCTTGGGGATTTCCCCTCCCGAAAGCCTTGCGCCGAGATTAAGCCTTTTGATGGCCCCGTCTCTCATAAGCTTCCAGGCCTCGGCCGACGGCGTTGCGGAGCCCATCAGTAAAATTGCGCCCTCAGCAGCGCATCTCTTCATTGCAACCTGTCTTGCATGGTAACGGGGAGTGCTGCCTGATTTATAAGAGCCGTCCTGCTCCTCGTCGATTATAAGCAGTGCCAGGTTCTTTACAGGGGCGAAGACTGCAGAACGGGGGCCGATGACTATCCCGGCTTCGCCCCTGCGAATCCTCATCCATTCGGTGAAGCGGGCAGCGGGGCTCATCCCTGAGTGAAGTGTAGCAGCAATGCTGCCGAATCGCCTGTCGATTAGTTCTGCAGTTTGGTGGGTAAGGGAAATTTCGGGGACAAGGTAAATCACCGACTTCCCCTCTGCAAGGAAGGCTTCTGCTGCTCTTAAAAAAACTTCGGTCTTGCCCGAACCGGTAATTCCGTAAAGATAGAAGAGGGAGGATTTCCCCGGGGTGTCCTGCTTAATAATTGACTCAAGGGCCTGTTCCTGCTCGTAAGACAATTTTAAAGGTGCAGCCGCAATTTCTTCATCTATTTCAAGACCCCGGTACTCACCTGCCCTTTTCCCTGATGGGATCATTATTGCAAGGGCCTGGCCAAGACTGCAGAAGTAAAAACCTGAAATCCATTTGCTAAGCTCTAAATCCCTTTCATCGAAAATCGGCTCCTTATCGACAAGGCGGCGAATCTTTTTTATCGATTCTTCCTTGACACCTTCGGGGGGACTTTCCTTAGTCCCAACAATATAACCAAGACAGTCCCTGCTCCCAAAGGGGACCATTGCCCTCTTACCGACTTCTGCCTCTCCCTTATCATCAATTAAATAACTGAAAACACGATCGGTTGGGATATTAAAAACAAGTTCAAAGTATCGCACGGCCTATTCCTCGATTAAAGACAAAGACTCGAGTGAAATAAGACGCGACTTTAGCATTTTTAGGTCCTCCCATGCAGGGCGTTTTAGGGATTCATCCCTTAAGAGTGCACTTGGATGGTAACTTGGAAGGACGGGAATTGTTATTTCCTCCCCGGTTTCGGAATCAGCTATTTTCAGATCGATAAACTGCCCTCTAAGTGCATTAATTCCCTGTTCCGTATTTAGGAGGGACCTAGCCGACACCCTTCCTGCACAGAGTATGAGCATTGGCTTAAGGAGGAGTATCTGGCGTCTAAGGAAGGGGAAGCATGCCTCGATTTCACCTTGCGCAGGGTCACGATTCCCCGGGGGGCGGCATTTTACCATATTGGCAATGAAGCAATTTTTTTCGCGGGAGAGAGTGATGGACTGTAACATTCTGTCGAGCAATTGCCCTGCCTTGCCGACAAAGGGCCTTCCGGCTTTGTCCTCATCGGCACCCGGCCCCTCGCCTATGACCATGACGAGGGGTCTTTCCGGCCCCTCGCCGGGCACTGCGAGGGTTCTTGTTTCACACAGGGGGCAGGCACGGCAGTCGGCAACTTCTTCAGCGATGGCTTGCAGGGAATCCTCGCCCTTCTCAGGGTTTTCGTCCTCTTCGATAAGGTAAGCCAAGGGAAGGCCCTGCTCTTCCACGAGGGGACCCTCGGCCAAATGGCCGGTTTTAAGATAATCAGCGGCAAGGTTTAGGAAGTTTAAAAGGGCATTTTTATCCGGCATCGGGTATTATCTTAGCAATTTAAGGGCTCCCTGTGAACTGCCGCAAACCGCCGAAAGGCATACCGGGATCATACTGTCCAAAAATATGCAATTTCTTGTTTTATAATAGTCCAATAATATGCAATTTTCAAAATTTTACTGTCCAAAAATATGCAAATTTGCTTGACAACAGGGTCAAAATATATGCATAATTAAATCTCAGAGGGGTAAAAATTGCTAAAAAGAAAAATGTTACAAAGCTTAATAAACTGGAAAATTTCTAAAAAAAACGAGTGTTTGCTTGTAAAAGGGGCACGACAGATAGGGAAAACCTTCATTATAAATAAATTTGGCAAAGAAAATTATGAAAACTATATCTATATCAATTTTCTGGAAAACCCTGCTTTTAAGGCCATTTTTGAAGGAAGCCTTGAAGCCGGTGAAATTTACAAAAAAATATCGTTAAATTTTTTAAATATAGATTTGGTTCGGGGCAATACCTTAATTTTTCTGGACGAGATCCAGGAATGCCCAAATGCTCGTACTGCATTAAAATTTTTGGCATTGGACAATAAATACGACATTATTGCATCGGGTTCGCTTTTAGGCATTAATTACAAAGAAGTATCATCCGTACCGGTCGGGTATGAAACACAAATTGAGATGCACTCTCTTGATTTTGAAGAATTTTTATGGGCAATCGGCCTTAACGAACAGGGAATAGGTTATGTTAAGGATTATTCTAACAACTTAGAGAGAATACCTGAATCCATGCATACGCAGATGATGAAATACCTTAGAGAATATGCTGTGATAGGAGGAATGCCTGCTGTAATAAATCGTTATCTTGAGACAAATAATTTTAGCGATGTTCAAAAAGAACAGGATAAAATTTTGAATAGTTATTTAGATGACATTTCAAAATACGCGTCTATGACGGAAAAACCTAAAGCCAGAAATTGCTTTCTTTCTGTACCAAGACAACTTGCAAAAGAGTATAAAAAATTTCAGTTTTCCATTGTCGAGAAAGGTGCAACAGCCAGAAAATATGCCAACAGTCTTGAATGGCTGCGAGATGCAAATTTGATCCGTTTTTGTTTTAATGTATCAACACCGTCTTTCCCGCTTACAGCGTATGAGCGAGAAGATCAATATAAAATCTATCTTAATGATATAGGTATGCTTGTTGCAATGTATGGCTTTGAGATAAAAAAAGAGATTATTGAGAATACACTTAAAGGGCCGGCCAAAGGCGGCATTTATGAAAGCTTAATTGCGGACATATTAATAAAGAAAGATCGCAGGTTAAATTACTTCAAAACGGACAATAGTTCGCAGGAAATAGAATTTATTATTGATGGCGCAGGTACCGTTATTCCTATCGAAGTAAAATCCGGAAGCGGCCCCACCATTTCTTTAAACAACCTTTTATCAAAACCCGATATAAAAACCGGATACAAGCTGTGTTCAGGAAATGTTGGGCAAGACGGGAAAAAAATCACACTACCATTATATATGGCCATGTTTTTATAGGTCACTAGTCCCGATAATGTTGGTATGATCAATAAAGGAAGCCCAGATGAATATTATCGACATTGACCGGATGGTATTATTACCTTCACATAATCATCGGTGACATCAAACTGTGCATCCTTCCCGGTGTATTCCTTTGTAAGAGGTACTATTTTACGTCTTACACCCATGCCGCGCATGTCTACGTATTCGTAGTCACGTAAGGTTTCAAGAATAATTGGGTTACGAATAGACCTCTGACCGGTAAGCATCTTCTCCAATGTCATTGAATTTTGAAGAGCCCCGGGGCTATTGATTTCTATCCTGTCAGCATAATTAATTATCGTAATTTCCAAGGCACGAGTCCAATCCCTGTGGGCAAAGCTATTCAATAATGCCTCTCGAATTGCTTCCATGGGGTAGAAATACCTTTTTTCTCTGCGAAATTGCTCATTTATAGTATTATTTTCCTCAGATATAAAAGGAGAAATGCGTTCAATAACTTGCTCAATAAGACCCGGAGCGATAATATCTCTTTTTTCTCCTGTTTTCCCTTTCCCTAGCGGCAAAAGAGGAGCATCAATAAATACATCATCATTTGCTTTATAATCCATATCAATGCCGGGAAATGAAATCCATCTTAAACCTGCCTGATATAAACTCTTATGCGGCTTAATACCAAACAAAACAAAACCGGCTATTGTGCATTTGCAACGGTGGTCCTCGCCATCTACCATCAACCCAAGATTTTTTAGGCGGTCTTCCCATTCAAGGTTGGTTTTTGGTATTGTTATCTCACCTAATACATTTGAAAAATAATCAGTTAAGCGATATATATCGAGGTTATCTAAAGATGTCCCTGAAACAGGAAGCACTTCGGAATGGAGCATTTCTCCGGATTCAAACAATCTTAACTGCTGCTCTCTTGAGGCTAGTCTGGAAGTAGTACCGACACGAACATATATTTCTTCTCTGCCATTATGCCGTCTAACATAGGGTTTCGTTGTTCCTTGAGCAAAAGAAACGACAGCAACTTTAAGATTTTCATCAATTTTAATTTCTTCATAGTAAGGTAATAACATAGGATGAATATAATGCCTGAAAACTGTATCCATTATCCATGTTTCTAAATCATTACGCTGAATACCACTTATGGTTCTATCATCTTCTATTCCCAAAAGAATTCTTCCGCCATGCAAGTTAGCCATAGCAACAATCTCTTTTGCAAGATCTTCAGGGCGTATATCGTCTCTTTTGAATTCTATACCTGAGTTTTCACCATTGGCAATAATTTCCAATAATTCGGCTTTTAGCATAGTATTTCCTTAACGGCGAAGCGACTGAACCGTAGAGCAAAAAGCATTGACCCGAAGGGGAAACGGCGAAGCCGTTTGCCCTGAGAGCCAGAAATAAAAATGCCGGGCATTTTTATTTCTGATCCTGGGCCGAATCGAACGGCCGACCTGCCGCTTAGGAGGCGGCCGCTCTATCCACTGAGCTACAGGACCTTAGTTAATATATATCTTCCTCTACCCATATTGTCAACCTATCCCCGAATAGCGATAATAACCTATGGTTAAGCGTATTTTTGTTGAAAAGAAAGAGGGTTTTGAAACCGAGGCAGGGCAACTGCGAAGAATTCTATCCGATTACCTTGGAGATAAGGTCTTTAGGATTTTATGGCGCTATGATGTTGAAGGGCTTAACGAGGATGAATTTAAGCTCTTCGCAGAGACATTTCTTTCAGGGGGGGAATGCGAAAACATATTTTACGGCTCCTTGCCTCCCGAAAAACGGGGGAAAAGAAGTTTCGAAGTGGAATATCTTCGCGGTCAATACGACCAAAGGGCAGATTCAGCGGAGCAATGCGCCCAATTAATTATAGGGAAGAGACCAAGGGTAAAAACTGCAAAGGTTTATATTATAGATGGCCCAATTTCCGATGATGATCTTAATAATATCAAGAATTACCTTATAAATCCTGTGGATTCCTCGGATGCATCCGCGGAAGCAGGAGAGGAAATCCCGTTATCACTTGAATACGAAAAGGCAGATCCGCCTGAAATCCCGATTATAACCGGGTTTAAAAACCTTAATACTTCAAAATTAGAGGAATGTGCCAATCTTTACGGCTTATCAATGTCAATTGATGACCTCCAACTATGCAGGGACTATTTTAAGACGGAAAATCGTGATCCTACCCTTACGGAACTAAGGGTGCTGGACACTTACTGGTCCGATCATTGCAGGCATACCACCTTTTTTACGATTCTTGAGGATATAGAAATTGAGAATGATCCAAAAATAAAAGAGGCCTTAGAACTTTACGAAGAAAAGCGGAGGGAGGTTTACGGAAAAGAGGCCGATAAACGGCCTAAATCTTTAATGGACATGGCAACCCTTGCAGGCAAAGTATTAAAGAAAAAGGGATTGCTCTCGGATCTGGATGAATCCCCTGAAGTAAATGCTTGTACGGTTAGAATTGAAGCAGAATTTCAAGATGATGATAAAATTATAACCGAACCCTGGCTGCTCTATTTTAAAAACGAAACCCACAACCACCCGACTGAAATCGAGCCCTTCGGCGGGGCTGCAACATGCCTTGGCGGGGGCATCAGAGACCCGCTCTCAGGCAGGGCAATCGTTCACCAGGCTATGCGGATAACAGGCGCAGGCGACCCGAGAGTGGGCTTAAGCAGAACAATACCGGGGAAACTGCCCCAGATTAAAATTGCGAGGGAAGCTGCAGAAGGTTACTCTTCTTATGGGAATCAGGTGGGAGTTCCCGGCGGGCAGGTTGCGGAGTTTTATCATCCGGGGTTTTTAGCTAAACGGATGGAGCTGGGAGCCTTAGTGGGTGCAGTGCCTGAGTCTTGGGTACGAAGGGAGGAGCCGGCAGAGGGTGATGTTGTAATCCTTGCGGGGGGCAGAACGGGCAGGGACGGTATTGGCGGTGCAACTTCATCGTCAAATGTCCAGTCAGTTGAGTCATATAAAAGTGCTTCAGCTGAGGTTCAGAAGGGGAACGCAATCGAAGAGAGAAAGATCCTCCGCCTTTTCCGGAGAAAGGAAGTATGCCGCCTTATAAAGCGTTGTAACGATTTCGGCGCAGGAGGTGTATCTGTTGCAGTGGGAGAGCTTGCGGCAGGTCTTGATATCAACCTTGATACAGTACCCTTAAAATATGGGGGCCTTAGCGGAACAGAAATTGCCCTTTCGGAATCTCAGGAAAGGATGGCAATAGTCTGCTCATCAAAAGATGTACCTGCCTTTATGAAGGCCTGTGATGAAGAGGGCCTTGAAGCAACGGTTATAGCGAATGTTACTTCCGATGATTATGAAAATGCACGCATGTGCATGTATTCCGGAGGAGAAAAAATCGTAGACCTTTCAAGAAAATTCTTGAGCACAAATGGAGCTGTCCGCAGGGCAAGGGCAAGCATTGTAAATCGTACCGTGAATCAAGGCGCCCCGGCGAGTGGCCCGGCGCAGGCCTGCGAAAAAATGGAAGACCTGATAAAAGAGCTGAGCAGTTTAAGAAGCGCAAGCCGCAAGAATCTTGTCGAATTATTTGACAGCACAGGCGGGGCGGGAACCGTACTGTTCCCGCAGGGGGGCAGTACCCGGGGAACCCCTGAGTGCGGCATGGCGGCACTATTGCCCACAGTCGAACTATCATCAATAAATAAAAAACCGTTAACTGCAAGTCTAATGACCTTTGGTTACGATCCTGTAACAATGAGCACATGCCCCTATATAGGGGCCAAGGGTTCAATTAGGGAGGCATTGGCAAAAATAGCCTGTCTAGGAGGAGACCCGTTTAAGACCCGTCTTTCAATGCAGGAGTATTTTCAAAGACCCGATTCCCCTGAGAGCAGGGGCCTTCCTGTTGCCGCGCTTTTAGGCGCACTTGAAGCGCAGTTGCACCTTGGCATTCCCGCTATCGGAGGGAAGGATTCAATGTCGGGGAATTATTTGGATAAGGAGCGCGATATTGATATCAAAGTTCCGCCATCGCTGCTCGCCTTTGCAGTCGGAATAGTCAGGGCAGAGAAGGTTCGTTCAGGGACCTTAAGCGGGGAGAGCGGGAATACGATAATACTTTTAGCCCAGACTAGGACAGATGAATGGGAGTCTTTCAAGGCAAATATGAAGACCCTTACGGATTTGGAAGCATGCAGGGCCCTTAAGGCGGCCTATCCCCTTGGTGCAGGCGGTGTTGCAGGAACACTTGCAATAATGGCCTTCGGTAATATGACAGGGGTAAAGGCATTCCCTGATTCTTTTAATGTGGTCGATCCGCTTTTCTATCAGGGCTCAGTGCTTGCAGAAATTGATGAGAGTGCATTGCCGGGCGACTTCAAAAAAACATGGATTAAGGCAGGGACCACTATTAAGGAAGAAGTCTTCCGTATTGAAAGCCCGGAACCGGAAGTGACTCCTCTTGCAATGCTCCGCAAAGCTTATGAGCATCCCCTTGCCCAAGTTTACCCACAGGATTATGACAGAGTTTTTGAGCAGCCAAAAATCGAAGTTTATAAGGGAAAGAAGAACAGTGTAAGTAAAGCTCAGGGAGCAAGGCCCCTGGTGGTGCTTCCTATTTTCCCGGGGACCAATGGTGAACTTGATATGGAAAGGGCATTTTTGGAAGCGGGAGCGAAAACGAAGCAGATAGTTTTTAGAAATAGAGATTCCGGGGAAATTGAAGAGTCCATAAAAGAGATGGCAAATGCTTTTAAAGAAGCACAGATAATTGCCTTTTCGGGTGGTTTCTGTCATGGGGATGAGCTTGGAAGCCCGGGGAAGTTTATTGCGAGCGTTATACGAAAGGAAAGCATCGCAAAAGAAATTATAGACCTTTTGGATAATAGGAGCGGACTTATCCTTGGGATTTCAAGCGGGTTTCATGCCTTGATTCAAAGCGGTCTTATTCCGCATGGCCGCATTCTAGAGAAGGGCGAAGATGCTCCGGTATTCACAACGAACTTGGGACATAGTCATATCTCCCGAATGATTCGCACCTTGGTCATGCCGAATATCAGCCCCTGGCTTAGTCTTGATGAAACAGGCAGCATTCACATAATACCTGTAAGTCATAGTCAGGGGCGGCTTGTTATCGGAGAGGAACAGGGTAAGGCACTTTTTGCTTCAGGACAGGTTCCTTTCTGCTATGCTGATACAAACGGGAAACCGAGTATGAAGGGATTAGATAATCCCGGCGGTTCGGCATTCGCTATTGAAGGAATTACAAGCCCTGACGGAAGGGTTCTTGGCAAGATGGGCCATTCTGAGCGCAGGGGAGATTTTGTACATATTAATATTCCCGGGAATAAAAAGCAAAACATTTTCGAAGCGGGAGTGAATTTTTTTAAATAATTAATGGCGGGAGGGCCGAGTATAAATGACAACTTTTGATGCATCAAAAAAATGGGTGGTTTTCATTCCACCTGATGATATGGGGATACGGAAAGCCGCCGAGGACTTAGCAGGCATAATAGGTCTTTTATCGGGAGGTGAAAAGATTCCATTGCTTAGCTCTGCTCAAAACGCCGCCATTGGAAATGAGGCCCATATAGTTTTAAACTATGAAGAAAAAAACAGGAATAGAAACGGCTTTTGCTGGAGGGTAAGCTCCGATCGCCTTGAAATACTCGGGGAGTCCTGCCGCGGACTTTGCAATGGCATTTACAGCTTCATTGAAAGCCTTGGTGTAAACCGGCCGGCCCCGGGCCTGCAAGAACTTCCTTCTCCTATGAAAGACAAGATCTATAATTTGAAATCCGAAAGAGTGCATGAATCTTCGCATACAGGAATTATGCGGCGTTATATAGCGGGTGATGACGGGCAGAAAATTGATACACTTCTAAAAAAGGCGGATACCCTTTCGGAGTGGACAGCAAGCAATCGCTACGATGCAATGATTTTTCCCTTTACTTCTTTTTTATCAAAACGCTCAAATGCAAGTTTAAAGCAGTTAAAGCAATATTTAAACGATTACGATATATCTCTTGAAGCTGGCGGAGAATTGTCGCTATTGCTTCCGCGCAGATACTTTTTACTGCACAGGGATTATTTCCGCATGGAAGAGGGGAAAAGGGTTTCGGTACATCACTTCTGCCCGACAAGCCCGGGCGCTGCAGAAGTTGTTCGCAGGGAAGCAGAAAAATTATTTACATTAGCAGATGTGGAAGTTTACCGGTTTTACGCAGATAAGGGTGCAGAAAATGTCTGGTGCTCCTGCCCCTGCTGCAGGGCCTTTACTCCCCCTGAGCAGGGCCGCATTGCACTCAATATTGCAGCCGATGTTCTTTCCAAAATAAATCCCGAGGCATTTATTTACTATTCTGAAAATACCATAGAAGGAATTAAGATACCCTTAAGGGAAAATGTCAAAATAGTTTAAGACTCTCCTCCGGTAAAAAGCTCTGCCCTGAAAACAGCAGTGGCAGGCTCTCCGGCTGCACCGGGTCTTCTTCCTTCAAAGGCGAAGGAGGGCCCCTGCGGATCGGGGTGAGCCTTACTCGAACCGGGCCCGGGAAATTCCGCAATGGGTGCACTCCAGATTTCAACAGTCTGCCCCGGTAATACTTCACTTAAATAGTTAATATCAAGCCGTATTTGAGATGCATTTGTATGAATATCAATGTCAGAAGCATCCTGCATCCACTGAACATAACGAACATTATTTGCATGGCCATAATAATCAATGTCCGAATAAAGAGCTATGCGCTCTCCTGCTTTTTCTAGATTGTCAACAATTCTAAGTCCTGCCGCACCTTCAGGGAAAGCATCAATGCCCTCGTTTGGAGGCATTGGCTCCATAACAGTCTGAGCCCTTAAGGGACGGCGTTTCTCGATATCCAGCACGAGCCATGCACTGCGCCCGCGTACAAGCATATCACCTGTATCATCTTTAATGGCATAATCACGCAGGGCAAAAAGCTTATCCCAGCGCCTTGGCCAGGAGCTTACTTCGATGGTTTCCCTATACCTTGGTCTGCGCTTCACAAAGAGCGAAAGCCTTGAGAGAACCCAGCCCTGCTTACTTGTTTCCATTGCTTCACGCCCGACTCCCAATACGGTTGCATGATTAATTGCGGCTTCCTGAAAATAGCCGAAGATGCCGGTAAGGGTAAGTCTGTCAGAACGGTCAATGCATTCAAAACGAACTGTGGTTGTTTCGCGCCAAATATCCATGATAATCAGCTCCTTATAGAATTGACTGCATCTAAAAAAGCTTCATCTATTAAACTTGAAGGCAGCTCTTTTATATGACCCAGCTTTACTAAGTCCTCAGTCATTGAGCGAACAGCCTGTATATCAGCTTTTGTGCGATTATAAACTTCCTCTCTTGAAAGATGAACCCTTGCCACCCCTTCCTTAATTGCCTGCTGTGCCACATCGGCAGCCTCTTCGGCAAAGACTTCTGTCTCTTCCATGGATGCAATAATATTGTCAGGGTTAATACCCCTTTTCTCTGAGAAATCTGCAATCGAATGTGCACAGCGTATTGCCATACCGTCAGTAATCTTCCTTGAACGAACAAGCAGAGCACCTTTCAGGATTCCCGGGAAGCATACTGAATTGTTTACCTGATTCGGAAAGTCTCCTCTTGCCGTGGCAACAATAAAGGCTCCCTCTTCCTTAGCGGCATAGGGCCAAATTTCAGGAACAGGATTTGCACAGGTAAAGACAATGGCCTTTTTTGCCATGGACTTGATCCAGGAGCGTTTTACTGTATCAGGGCCCGACTTTGAAAGTGCTATAAGAACGTCCGCATCTTTCATTGCATCTTCCACAGAGGGATATCTGCCGGGATTTGTTTTTTCGCAGATCTCCCATTTTCGATAATTTAACTTGTCATTCCTTATATCATCCCTTCCCAAGTGAAGGCTTCCGCCTGAATCAAAGACAGTCATTTTCGCGGGGTCTCCTCCGTCTGCAAGGATCAGCCTTGCAACGGAAGTATTCGCGGCTCCTGCGCCAAGCAATACGATCCTTGCTTCGGAAAGCTTCTTACCTGCGAGTTTTAGGGCATTTATTAGAGCTGCAAGGGTGATGCAGGCAGTGCCCTGCGCATCATCATGCCAGACAGGAATATCGCAGGCCTCCCGTAAATCATCAAGCACCTTAAAACAATTGGGCTGACTTATATCTTCGAGGTTGATTGCTCCAAAGGAATGTTGTGCCATTTTTACAAACTCAATTATTTTATCGGGATTGTTCTTTCCGTCAGGACCTTTGGAATCTACACAGAGGGCAACAGCGTCAATACCGCCAAGATACTTCATTAGCATTGCCTTCCCTTCCATTACCCCAAGGCCACCCGGCGGAGTGCAGTCACCATCACCAAGAACCCTTGTGGAATCGGAAACAACAGCAACAAGGTTCCCTCGGCCTGAAAGCGAAAAGGAAGTTTCGTTATTGTCCCTTATGGTTGTAGAAATTTTTGAAACACCGGGTGTATACCAAGCATTTAGCCAGTTAAAACTCGGGATTACGACCTTTGGCAAGGTCTGCATTTTCCCGCTATAAAAAAGATGGGCCTTTAGGGAGAGGTTCTTTAAGAAGTTGGTCTTTGCAAGGGCCCTTTGTTCTTGCGAAAATTCCTTTGGAATTAAATCATCAAGATTTTTTAATGATGGATCGATTTTCATGGAGTTATTTTATCATAAAAAAATGATATTGCTAATTACCCCTTTTTGAGGTATTTTGGAACCATGAATAATACACGATTAGATATATTGAATGAAGCAGGTGCCAAACACGATTTACTCGCCCTCGGTGCCCTGATAACTCGCCTTGACCCCGGGATTGTCCCCTTTAAAGAAGCGGATAATTATGCACTGCATGTTGCAGGGGGAGAGTATAATGTCGCAAAGAACCTCTCTTCCTGCTTTGGTATGAGAACTGCCATCGCTACCGCAATGGTGGATTATCCGATTGGTAATCGTATCGAAAATGACATAAGAAGAGCAGGAGTGTTTCCCTACTATAAGCGCTTTGCACATGACGGGGTTAGGGGACCGAATATGGGTATAGTATGGAGTGATAGGGGGCAGGGTGTGCGTGCTCCCGTGGTTTTCTATAATAGGGCTAACGAGGCCGCACAGCAGCTAGGACCGGGAAGTTTCGATTGGGATGATATCTTTGGTAAGGGCAATGTTCGCTGGTTCCATTCAGGCGGGATTTTCGCTTCACTGTCTCCGTCAACTTCAGAGCTTGTTATACAGGCAATGCAGGCAGCAAAGAAGGCAGGTGCAATAGTCTCCTTCGATTTAAATTATAGGGAAAAGCTTTGGACTGTTGCCGCTGCAGAGAAGGGTCTTTCTCCCGAAAAGGCAAGCGAAGAATCTGCAAGAATTTTAAGGAAAATTGTAGGCTATGTAGATGTTCTTGTGGGCAATGAGGAAGATCTGCAAAAGGGTCTTGGAATTAAGGGACAGGATGTTGAGAGCAAGGGTGAGCTTGATCCATCATCTTTTTTCCTCATGATAGAAACTGCTGTTAAGGAATTTCCGAATATAAAGGCGGTTGCAACAACAATGCGGGAAGTTTTTTCTACAAACCGCCATTCATGGAGTGCAGTACTCTGGTTAAACGGGCAAACCTTCACGGCTCCTACTTGCGAGCTGGATGTTCACGACCGAGTTGGCGGAGGTGACGGATTTGCCTCAGGCCTTTTTTATGGCTTATTATCAGGCTGCGAAGCTGAGGAAGCCCTGAGGCTTGGCTGGGCACACGGTGCAATGCTTACAACAACACCGGGGGACACTTCGATGGTTACTAATGAGCAGGTAAGGGCATTTGCAAAAGGCGGATCTGCCAGAATACAACGTTGAATATCATACTTTTTGAAGAAAAAGAGACTGATAAGCCCCTAAAACGGCGTGATGCTCGTGCAATCCATCTGACAAAGGTATTGCGAAAAAAGATTGGCGATACTTTTGAGGCAGGTGTACTTGAGGGAAATAGGGGCCTCGGGCGAATCGATGAAATAACACCGGATGGTTCGATTATTTTTTCACTCGATCTCTGCAAAGAGCCGCCGCCCCGCTGCCAAATAAGAATGGCTGTAGGATTTCCAAGACCCATCCAGATAAGGCGCCTTTTGCGCGACCTTTCTAATTTAGGCATTGAGAAAATAGACTTAATTGGATTAGACCTTGGAGAGAAAAGTTATAGAGATACGAAGCTGCTAACTGACGGAGGCGCTCGTGCGGCCTTAATTGAAGGCTGTATCCAGGCCCGCGACACAAGACTCCCTGCCCTTGCCTCTTATACAAGCCTTGATAAATGGCTTATGACGCTGCCTTCTGATAAGACTTTGATCGCACTGGATAATATTCGCCCTGCAGGCTCATTTGCCGGGTTTTCATGTACGGGAAAGTCCTTAATTCTTGCTATCGGGAGTGAGAGAGGCTGGTCGGACAGAGAGAGGGAAAGACTTGAGGAAGCAGGTTTTTTACGGCTTTCAATGGGAGACAGGGTTCTTCGTACTGAAACAGCCTGCGTTGCAGCCGCTATTTTAGCAATGGAAAAAATCGGAGATTTAGGATAGGGTGAAGATATGAATCAAGATGAAGTAAAAGAAAAACTTTTGGCAATAGAAGATGCTCCTCTGGACTTTTCTGTTATCTTTACAGGGAAAAAGAGTAAAAAAGTTAACGGGTTATATAAACCTGATTTGCGAGAAATTCTTATACATAATAAGAACTTTGGTATAGACGAACCGGGTAAAAATCTTCTTTTATATACCGGAATCCATGAGTATGCTCATCATTTACATTCCTGCTCAAAGGGCGGAAGGCATCTTGCAAGGGCTCATACTGCCGAGTTCTGGGCAATACTCCACGATCTTTTGGAGAAAGCCGAGCAGAAAAATATCTATAAGAATGTTTTTTCAGATTCTAAGGACCTTGAAGAACTGACACAATTAATAAGAAAGAAGTATCTGTCCGAAAACGGAAGCCTAGTTAAGGAATTGGGTAAATTGCTTTTAAAAGCACGCTCCTTATGCCTTGAGATTGGCGGCCGTTACGAAGATTATATTGACAGGGTGCTTTGCATTCCAAGGCAGGCGGCAAGTCTTGCTGTAAAAATGCATCAATTTGAGTTAAACCCTGAAACAGGGGCAGATAATATGCGTTTTCTTGCAGCAATAGGCAATGAAGAAAAGCGCTCTGAAGCAGAGAAGTCCTTGCTTTCAGGGAAAAGTCCCGACAGTGTTAGAATAGCTTTGAGAGAAAAAGACGAGGGGGACAGGATGTCTAAGCTTGAAAAGGAAAAAAATAGGCTTGAGCGTACCATAGCCTCATTAAAGAAAAGACTTGATGAAGTAGAAAGGGAGCTGATTAACGGCTAACAGAGCATTGGTATAAAGCAATACTCTGTTATCCGCTGTTATCTATTCATTTTTATTCCGGTTTGGCTTTCTTTGGTGCCTTTGCCGGTTTCTTTTTTGCTGCTTTCGGTTTAGCGGGAGCTTTGGCTTTGGCCGGCTTACGCTTATCTGCAAGGGATTTCTTTGCTTTGCCTGCGGGCTTTGCTTTTGCGCCTTTAGGTGCAGCTTTTGCCTTGGGAGCAGCTTTCGGTTTGTCTTTTGGTTTAACTACCTTGCTTATTCCTTTAAGAACATTAGCAAGCTCTTTGCTCTTTTCTGCTTCTTCAAGATCAACTTCACGTTGCAGATCCAGCCAGAAAGCGGCTGTCTGTCCGAAGAACTTTGCAAGCCTTAAAGCTGTAGGAACCGTAATCTTTCCTTTACCTTTTAAAATCTGCAGTATTGCAGAATTGCTAAGGCTTATCGCTTTTGATAAAGAAAACGGATTAAGCTGATACTCGCCCATTAGGGCATTTAAAACGGCTGCAGGTGTCTTGTTTGACTTTGGCATTAATTACTCCTTAAGTAAAAAATTAAACTTCACATAACTGTAACATATAACAAGCTGCTTGTCAATAGAATAATTAATAATACTCACATAAATAATTCGCTTAACGATTCTCCGTTATGAATATTCCATATTGCTCTTGCAAATAACCCTGCAACAGAAACAAGTTTTATTTTCCTGTGATTAAAAACAATTTCGTCTTCTATTGTGTCGGTAATAATTAATTCCTCTATGGGACTTTTATCAAGCAGATCAAGACCTGTATTGTTAAGTAAGCTGTGAGAAACACAGGCATAAATGCTTTTTGCACCCATTTCTTTCAGCACTCTCGCAGTGTCAATTAATGTCCCGCATGATATAGTAAAATCATCTACAATAATTGCATTCTTACCTTGTACATCACCAATAATACCTGTTACTTCAGCTTTTTCATCGTGTGCAACACGTATTTTATTGCTTATTGCAACAGGTACACCTATTATATCACCATACATGCCTGCCGTTTTGGCAAACCCAACATCAGGAGATACAACAACCAAATCATCAATGTTCTTTTGCTTAATATACTCGCATAAGGTATACATTCCATAAAGATGATCAACAGGTTTCTTGAAGAACCCCTGAATTTGTGCACTATGAAGATCCATAGTTAGAATTCTATCCACACCAACCGATTCAAGGCAATCTGCACAGACTCTGGCACGTATGGAAACCCTTGGTTCATCCTTTTTATCCCCCTTTGCATAGTTAAAATAGGGTATAACAGCCGTAATTGAACCTGCACTTGAACGTTTAAAGGCATCTATCATGAACAGGAGTTCCATAAAATCATTGTTTGGGTTCCTGCTATTTGATTGAATAACGTAAACATCAGAGCCGCGTACATTTTCAGCAATCTTTACAAATATATTTCCCTCCGAAAATATTTTTGAGTATGCCTTACCCATCTCCAAAGATAAATGATTACAGATCTTCTTGGTGAAATTCACGCTGGCTCTGCCTGAAAAGACTTTTATCTTGTATCCGTCATCATTCATGATGCTTTCCTTACTATAGGCAGGATTTCTTTTATCAAAACCCTTGTAAATTCTTCTCTATTATCCATCATTGTCATGTGTCCTGCTTTCGGAATAGAGAAAAATATCTTATTTGGACTTGATATTTCATTGAAGAAGTCCTTTGCAAGGGGATAGGGAGTTTGAAAATCATCTTCACCCATTAAATAAAATACAGGTATTTTATACTCTGTTCCGAATTTATGTATATCGTATTCATCGACAAGATAATGCATCAAAGATTCCTGATATAGCACCACTTTAATATTGAAATAGAATAGAACATCCTTTAATTTGGAAATGGGAGAACTTAGAGCTGTAAAAACAAGGTCTAATTTTAAACCGGTTGCAAGCTTATACTTAAATTGATATCCCCTAACCTTTTTGATCAGCTCAAAAAAACGTTGATTATATGTTTTAAGCGGCCATTCAGGTGACATTGATTCCAAATCTGCAATATCTTTTTTATTTCCTGCCTTCCTTGCAGCTTCAAGAACCGCATTATAGCCTACTCGTTCGTTATCAATGAAGTTTACAACTTGCCCTACACCCAAGTAAGCGCTAAAATCGTCCGGGTATGTCTGCACAAGAGCTGAACCTAAAACAGAGCCCCAACTATGCCCAAGTACAATGATTTTTTCCTTATTGAGCTTGTTTTTGATGTATTTAGTAACTTCATGAGCATCTTTTAAAACGCGATCAAAAGTCATTGTTTTCATAACAGCGGCAGGATCATTTAAGTAAAAAGTCTTACCCGTATTCCTCTGATCCCAGTGAACTATGGTATAATCCGCCTCCCAATCATATTGAAATCCATGTAAAAGCGGCATTTCAGAAGAACCGGGGCCTCCATGGATAAATAAAATAACAGGATTTTGAGGATTTTTACCCCTGAAGTACAATACCTGCTTAATACCGCCGATATCTACAGCTTCCATTAGGTTAATTCCCGGATGAGCAATCTTGCTCTTTGCTCGATTAATAACCCTGAAAATTCCCACAATGAAGTAACAAATAGAAACAAACACTTTCACCATAAAGAAATACTCCTTTTTTTGTTTATTATGGATAGCCTCTTTTAAAAGATTTTACTCTTGCGCTTGCAATTTCTTTAAGCGGAGAATGTATACCTTGCAAGAGATATTGATATGCAAGACCTGCAATCATAGCGCCGTTATCGCCGCAAAGCTCCATCGAAGGGAAAATGAAGGTTAATTCGCGGTTTACTTCCATGTGTTTTGCAAGCACAGACCTGAGATATGAATTAGCTGCAACACCACCTCCTGCGACTACAGTGTTTAAACCGGTATCCTCGATTGCCCTGAAAAGACTTCTTAGCAGAATATCTATAGCAGTTTTTTGGAAAGACGCTGCAATGTCAGAAAGCTTATACGGTTTATTAATATGTGGTGCACAGAATAGATCAAGTTGATTTACTGCGGCGGTTTTAAGGCCTGAATAGGACAGATCATAACGATGATCACCCTTATGTAAGCTAGGCAAGGGGAATTTAAATGCATTTGAATCACCGGTACCTGCAAGATCATCAATTACCTTACCTCCGGGATAACCCAAATCATAAAAACCTGAAACCTTATCAAAGGCCTCCCCCACTGCATCATCAATCGTAGCTCCAAGGACAGTAATATCATCATAATTATCGGCCCTGCAAATAATGCTATGTCCGCCTGAGACAAGAAGACCTAGAAATGGGTACTGAACTGTGTGTTCGAGCATTGGAGCATAAAGATGTGCAAGCATATGATCAATTGCAATGAAGGGAATGCCTCGGGCCCAGGCAAAAGCTTTCGCAAAGCCAAGGCCCACAAGCAAAGAGCCCAAAAGTCCGGGCCGGGATGTGGCAGCAACGGCATCAATATCCTTTACTTCCACTTTAGCATTATCCAGAGCTTCCTGAACAACAAGGTTAATCCATTCGGTATGCTTCCTTGAAGCAATTTCAGGAACCACTCCCTTATACTTGGCGTGAACCGGTATTTGCGTTGCGACAATATTGGAAAGGATATACTTCCCGTCTTCCACTATTGCCGCAGCACATTCATCGCAGGAAGTTTCAATGCCAAGTACTTTCATTTTATCTTTACTAACGCTTCTCTTTTATCTTGTCTTTTTCCTTGGCTATTTTTGCATCAAGTTTATCCATTAACTTATCTATAGCCGGATTAAGTTCAAAGTCAGTTTCCTTTAAATGAGCAGAAACTCCCCAACGGAAGTTTACTTTTACTTCAGCAGAAAAGCTTTTTTCTTTCGTAAAAGTGAAAAGGAGATCCACTATCATATTTTCAGCAGCTTTTATCCTATTAATCTTTTTTTCAAGATACTCTTTCGATTCATCCCTCAGTGTAAAATGCACAGCTTTAATTTCAGTATTCATGTTTACCTCCTGTAAAATTGTAAAATAAAGCCTATCATCTGTTAAAAGACGAGCCCAGATCCAATTCGTTCCTGTATTTAGTAACAGTTCTGCGGGCCAGGGTAATACCCCGTTTCTCTAAAATTCCCGCTATGTCCTTGTCCGAAAGATTCTGCGCCTCACTCTTTATAATTTCCTTAATTACCTCCTTTACACCTTCCTTCGAATGTCTTGAGCCGCCCGAGCCCGTTCCGCTAATTGAATTCGAGAAAAAATGGCGCAGTTCAAAAATGCCCCATTCTGTTTGCATATATTTACCGTTTGCAGTCCTGGAAACCGTGGTTAGATGCAAGCCAAGTTCACCTGCAATATCATTGAGCGTAAGCGGAGTTAAATACTTAGGCCCTTCCGAGAAAAAAGGCCTTTGAAACTCGACAATGGCCCTTGATACCCTTAACAGGGTATGGTTTCTCTGGTTAATGGAATTAATAAACCACCTTGCTTCCTTTATATTCTCCCTTGCGAAATCTCTTGCCGTCTTTCCCTTTGATGGTGTCCCCCCTGCCACCTTCATGAAAAAGGGATTAATCCCCAGAACAGGAATTTCCTCCTCGTTTAGGATTATTACAAATTCTCCTTCTTTTCTTGTAACTTGTATATCGGGCACAACAAACCTGGTTTCACCCACGGAAAAGTGCCTGCCCGGAAAAGGAGAAAGCTCTTTTAACCTTTTCAGTATAATCTTCGTTTCGGCTTCCGTACAGCCTATTTTTTTTGCTACCTCGGAGGTCTTACCCTTCTCCAAAAGGTCAAGGTACCGGAGGGCATCAATAATACCCTTTGGAGGATCAGGAATAAGACCTGCCTGCACCCTAAGGGATTCCATATAATCCGCAGTGCAGGTTCCTATCGGGTCGAAGGAGCGAACCAGATCTAAAGCGTTTTCTATTGCCTTTGGCTCTTCCGGTTTTAAAAGAAGGTCCAAAGGTTCCTTATGGAAGCCGTCTTCATCCAGATTTTGAATTAAGAGTTCGCAAATATGCCTGTTCTCCCCGTCAATGGGCTGGAGCCTTAACTGCCAGAGCAGGTATTCCTGAAGGGTCTGTGGATGTGAAAGTGCGCCTTCAATAAAACGCCGCTTTTCATCGACAGCCGCATCATTTCCCGTTGATACAAAGCCCGGGTCGGAGGAACTCTCAAAATACTCGTCTTCCTCCTTCCTCTTACTATCCGTATCATCAAGGGAAACTATGGTACGATCCTCCAAAATCTCCAATGCAGGGTTTCTTTCGAGTTCTTCTTCGATTTTTTCCCTTAAGTCCATTACAGGCAGCTCCATCATTTTTATTGATTGATATATCGATGGGTTCATTGAGAATTTTTGAGTTTGGAACATTGCAGGTCGTTGAAGCTGCATACTAAAACTATCATTCCATAAAATGCATTTGTCAATATGAGTTTTATGCCGATAATGTACCATGTTTTCTAGATGCTTATTTTTTATGATGATATTGCTTACAGCCATGACCATTCAGCCAATCGAAGCAATGTCAAATGGTGAGGCCGGGGCTCTTTTCCTTCACAGGGATTCCATTCTCAGGTCAAGTGATATTCTCGCTTTTTACGGACATCCGAGGTCCAGAACCATGGGCATACTTGGGCGTCATCCCAAAGAGGAACTTTATAGAATGCTCACAGAGCTTGCCGAAGAATACGAAGCAGCCGGCGGCAGGAAGGTGGTCAAGGCCTTCTATATTATTTACGGCACTGTATGGCCTGAAGGCGAAATTGGCTATATTGGCGATGATCTATTAACAGAATGGATAGAATTTGCCCTTGAACACGATATGCTCGTTTTCATTGATCATCAGATAGGAAGGTTCACACCTGAGATTGGCATTAGAAGGATGCTCCACTGGATGAGGTACCCGAATGTCCACCTTGCACTCGACCCTGAATGGCGCACATCCAGGCCGCTGCTGGAATTAGGCCATGTGACTGCAGCAGAGCTGAACAATGTTCAGCAAATTATGCAGGATTATTTAATTGATAATAATATCCCGGGTGAGCGCTTTCTGGTTGTTCATCAATTTAACCATATAATGCTAAGGAATCGTCAAGATATTAGGGGTGATTTCGACAGAGTAAGGTTTGTACACCATATCAGCGGCATTGGGACTCCGGAGATGAAAAGAGATACCTATGCATTCGGTGCCCTTGCTTCAAATATACCTGTGAAAGGTTTTAAACTGTGGTTTGACTTTGGGATTGCAGGCCATACCGATATACCGTTAATGACTCCCGATGAAGTAATGACCCTTTATCCAAGACCTTATATAATCATGTATCAATGAAGAAACAAAGAACCACAATTTTCCTCTGCTCATCCTGTCAAAGGGAAGAACCGAAATGGCTTGGTCGCTGCCCTGAATGCGGTGAGTGGAATACTCTCGTTGAGACCCCAATTGCAGGCAGGGCCGGTAAGGGTAAAAAAGATGAGCCGGGAAAACCTGTTCAATCGATTCCGCTTTCTTCAGTGGACCCTCTTGAAGGGAGGCGTATAAAGAGCGGAATTGAAGAGCTGGACAGGGTGCTTGGCGGCGGAATTATGAAGCGCTCGGCCATTCTTATTGGAGGAGAGCCGGGGATAGGCAAGTCCACCCTGC
>Ga0099364_10003936_pt1 | contig 22675 bp, 19 predicted proteins | sample TergutTh196P3_FD_73070 | JGI IMG/M metagenome (GOLD analysis project Ga0099364, IMG submission 73070) | Microcerotermes parvus P3 segment gut microbial communities from Pointe-Noire, Republic of the Congo - Th196 P3 | ecosystem: Host-associated > Arthropoda: Insects > Digestive system > Gut ...
ACTTGGATTAATTACATACGGATACAATCTTGGAAAAAATCATATTGACCTCTCCCCCATCATGTCTTTTAAATCTACTATTTCTCATATTAGCACAGCAACACGCGGAGAAACAATAGGTTACAACAGAACATATACAGTCACCAACGATCTGAAATATGCCATAGTACCTATTGGTTACGCCGATGGTTACGATGTATTGCTTTCAAATAAAGCTAATGTCTTAATTCATAATAAACTATGCAGAGTACTTGGTAAAATATCTATGGATATGATATGTGTTGATGTAACAGAAATAGAAACTCTAAATATAGGTGACGAAGTTACTTTACTTGGCAATCAAAATCATAATATATCGGCAATTACATTAACCAACCATTACAATGGTTCTGTTTATGAACTACTTTGTCAGCTTGGAAGACGTGCAAAGCGATATTATTTTCAAGATAACGAATTAATAGATTTTGAACCTGAACAAAGAAGAGCTTTTATACCTTTTGATTTCAACACAAATAAATTAAATGATATTATTCAACAAGCAATAGCTCAGAGGATTAATAGTACAGAAATATCTTCTGTTATTTATGATGATTTTCTCAATAGTATATTTGTAACATCTGATACTGACGTAAGTTACCGCTCGAAATTTAGACATTCTGTTGAATTTATTGAAGTAGATGACCCCGATTTCTTTAAAGTGAAAACGAATTTAAGATTTAGAAAAGTATTATTTCATACTGAATTACTGGTTGTGTGTGCTAATGATAATGAGCAATTACTACATTATTTTCAGATGAATAACTGTATATACAGATGGTTGATAGATAAGAATATAGATATAAAGAATGATAAATTTACTATAACAGAATTTTGTATTAACGATCACAATATCTCTCAAAATCATGATAGTATATATGAGAATGGCTGCCTAGTTTATAGATTTTCTGATGAGATATTAAGTTCTTTAGTCGGAAAAGAATCAAATTTTTTACTTGAAACAGAAACATATTATCCCAAGAATAGTCATCAATTATCAATTTACATCAACGAGATTACAAAAGGTGTAGAGATTGTTTTTAAATATCCGGATAGTATAAAGAAAGTCGAAAAAACATTATTATTCTCAGGAAAAGATAGATTTTCAACAATAATCGAAGAGAATACAAATACAATATCGATAAAAACTAATTCAAACACATGGGTCTTCCCCACCTCTGGATTAGTTTTATCATTTTAAAGGAGAATTTAACATGAAAAGCATGACTGGTTATGGCACATCAACTTACATTGACGACAACATTGAACTTCAGATAGAGATTAAATCTGTAAATAACAAATTATTTGACTTAAAAATAGTAAATTGCAAAGAACTTATATTTCTAGAAAATGAGATTCGAGATATAGTTTTCTCTAGAATTAAACGCGGACGTGTTGATATAAGAATCATATTTCGCGATAAACAACTCCCTGAAATTGAACTTGATGAACCTCGCTTGTTAACTTACAATGATATGCTTCAAAAAATCAAAGCATTAATAAACATCGAAACAACAATAAGTGTTGATACGATACTTAGAGACCCTGAAATATTTGTATATAAGAAAGCAGATTATGATACAGAAACATTTCGAGAAATAGTTTTTAATTGTCTTGAAGAGGCAATTGAAAAACACCAGATAATGGCTCATCGTGATGGTATGTCTATGCTGGCTTTTTTTCAAGAGTCGATTGATACAATATCTACTTGTTTAAAGCAAATTACCAATACAATACCATATCATAGAGAAAAATTAAAAGAGAACTTAATAAACACAGTGAAACAAATATTAGAAACAGAAATTACACCTGAGTTAGAGAAAAGAATTCTTGTAGAGACAGCTTTATATCTTGATCGCTGTGACATTACGGAAGAAATTGTTAGAACAGAAAGTCACATCGATAACATCAAAGAATATTTACGTCCCGCTTCAGATGAAATAGGCAGATCTATGAATTTCATATTGCAAGAGATGCATCGAGAAATAAATACAATTTCTTCAAAATACACCACAACTAATACATATTTAGATGTATTAAAAATGAAAGAAGAACTTGAAAAGTGTAAGGAGCAAGTACAAAATGTCGAATAACAATCAATTACCTAACAACGAAAGCGATAAAGAGATTTCTTTGTATTCATGGACATCATTTCCGCTTATAGACACTCCCGTAAAAACAGTTATATTAAGCCTAGTAGTCATTTTTATAACTGTTTTATTATGGCAACTAACCGTAGTAACATGGGACCAACCCTTGTTTTATGTCTTAGGCATGTTAATCTTATTGCTATCTTTAATGCCTTATTTTGTGCCTACTACATATTTTTTTTACGAAGACAGATTTTTAGTGAAATACCCCTTTTTCAAAATAGAAAAGCCCTATAGCGAGTACGGTTGTTTTTATGTTGATAAGCTTGGTATTATGCTTTCAACCTTTAAAAAACCCAGAAAATTAGATGCTTTTCGTGGACAATCAATACGTTTTTCTAAAACAGCAAGTGAAAGAGATGAGATTATTAGTTTCTTAGCAAATAAAATTGGAAAACAATATTAATGAAAAAAAAACTTAATTTTTGTAAAAAAGAAGTACTTACAACGAAGCTAATATCTGGCAGGTTTGACGCAACCTCTCTTTCTCAAAATCAATCTTGTGCATACGTAATTATTGAAAATGAACAAGATATATGTATAGAGATAGAAGACACTTTAAACGCTTATCATGGAGATATTGTCGAAGTAGAAATTAGTAATAGAAGGCGCAAATTTCGACATGGAAGGGTAACAAAAGTTTTAAAAAGAAATAAAGAAAACTTCATTGGTGTTTTAAAAAATATACATAACAAGACATATTTCATTGCTGATAATTTAAAAATTCACACATTTTTTGAAGTTAATGAGTATCAACAGATTCAGAATGACTTTAAGCAAAAAGTATATGTAGAAATGATTAATTGGGGTTTACGTCAGAAGGATAAACTTCCTGTATGCAGAGTTAAAGAAATTCTTGGTATTTCTGGCAATCCTGACGTTGAAATCCTTTCAGTAATCAAAGAATTCGGATTACCGTTAGAATTTCCTACTAATGTAATAGAAGATAGCTCTATACTAAATTCTAGCATCAATACTAAGGAACTAGAAAATAGACGTGATTTACGCGAACTCTTTACTATAACTATCGATCCGGTTACTGCCAAAGATTATGACGATGCAGTTTCAATTACAGAAAAAGTTGATGGTGGTTTCACACTTTATGTTCACATCGCAGACGTTACGCATTTCGTAAAATATGACAGTTCAATTTTTTTGGAAGCACAAAATAGAGGTAATAGCTATTATTTTCCGAATAAAGTAATACCAATGCTGCCAGAAAGATTATCTAATGATTTATGTAGTCTACGTCCTAATGAAGACAAGTTTACAATTACAGTACAAATGAGTATTGATAACAAAGGTAAACTACAACAAACAGAAGTATTTGAATCTATAATCAGATCAAATAATCGTTTGAGTTATGATGAAGTTGATGCCTATTATGCTGAAGAATCAGAAAACACATCAGCGGAATTATATAAAACATTAAGTGTTATGCGTAAATTATCAGATATTTTATCAAACACAAAAAAACAACGCGGATATCTTAGATTTGACTTGCCTGAATTGGAATATATCTACGATTTAGAAGGTCACATAGTTGATATAAAACAAACTCATGAAACTGAATCTCATATGCTTATTGAAAATTTTATGTTAATAGCCAATGAATGTGTAGCAAAACTATTAACTCAAAAATGTAAGCACACTATTTATAGAATACATGAAGAACCTGATGTAAGAAATCTAACTAATATATCTGATATGTTACGAGCATATTCAATTAATTTTAGAATTGATAAAGACAGTAATAAAACATGGCAAAATATCCTAGATTGTTTACCTAATGAAAAGTTTATAAGAGTATTTAATAAAATAATACTAAGATCAATGAAAAAAGCAATGTACTCTGTTTTACATCAAAATCATTTTGGACTTGCTTTGCATACATACACACATTTTACTTCACCTATAAGACGTTTCTGCGATTTAGTCGTTCATATGCAGCTAAAAGATATATTAAGAAAAGAACCTTCAAAGAAAGCGAAATCAATAAATTATGAAACTTTGCATGAGTATGCAGGCATTTGTAGCGACAAAGAAAAGATTGCAGAAGAAGCTGAAAGAATGCTAGAAATGAAATTAATGTCCAGTTTTATGTTAAAACGACTTGGAGAAACATTTTCAGCAATAATTATAGGCTTAAATAAAAGAAATATATACATTGAGTTAGAATCAATACCTGTACGTGGATTAATTAAGTTAAATCAAATAAATGACGACTATTACGCATTTGATGAGAGAAAATTTCTCATTAAAGGAAAACGACGCGGAAAGATTTTTAAGCTTTGTGAAATGATCAATGTAATATTGGTTGGTGTTTCAGATGAAATAGTTTTTGATATAGTTGATAAACGTGATAATATATCAAGAAAAAGAAAAAAAAGCAGGTAATATATTATGAATAAATATAATAGCTATATTTTTTGTTTAATTGCTATATTCATATTTTCCACACATGAAGTACTTGGAAAAATTATAGATTCATCTATAACACCTATTGCTATAACAATATACAGGTTTTTTATTGGAAGTTTTCTCTTATCTTTATATTTATTTTTTAACAAAAAAAAGTATTTACCTACTCCTAATATTAAATATATATTAATTATCTCTGCTATTGGAGCATTGAATGTATGTATTAGCATGTATTCGCTTCAATTAGCAGTATTTTATGGTCAGGCTTCTATAGCAGCTATTTTAATTGGTTCTAATTCACTTTTTGTAAGCATATTTGCTTTATTTATATTAAGAGAAAAACTCTATTTAAAAAACTTTATCTGCATGATATTAGGTTTGTTAGGATTGTTATTAATATTATATAGTGAATTAATTACATCCACAGATAGTAACAGTAGTTTTCTTGGAATTTTATTTGCTTTGATAGCTTCTGTCACATTTGCTCTTTATACTGTTCTTTCAAAACAACAAATAGTCAAATCTAATAGTTTATATTTTAATGCAGTATCGTTTTTTTCTGGTGCATTAGTTTTATTAATAATTGGTTTAATATCGGGACAAGATTTATCCTTAAGTTCCAATATATTAAATAATTTATCAGTATTATACTTAGGGATATTTGTAACATGTATAGGATATGTATTGTTTTTTACAGGTCTTTCTAAAATTAGAACAAGTGTAGGTTCATCCTTTTTCTTACTGAAGCCTGTTTTTGCATCAATATTAGCATATGTTATATTGCACGAAACATTAACAATAACACAAATGATTGGTATATTAGTAGTTATAATATCAATATTTATTATCCATAATAATTCACAGTAAACAAGTATGAAAAGAACAACAATTCTTACTAACAAAGTAGGATATATTTTTATGGGAAGAGAAGATGGAAAATTCTAAACACGCAGTTATAGAACCTAACCAATATACATATGAAGATGTTAAGGAAGCTTTATCCAAAGATAATTTATCATTTACAGATTTCGCAGCATTGCTTTCTCCAATAGCAGAACAATATTTAGAAGAAATAGCCAATGTTGCATTAAATCTTCGGATGAAATATTTTGGAAACAATGTAAGTATATATACTCCATTATATATATCAAACTATTGTGAGAATAATTGTCTTTATTGCGGTTTTAATAGTAATAATAAAATACATCGAGCGTCTTTAAGTTTTGAAGAAATTGAAAAGGAAATGTTAGTAATATCCAAAACTGGTTTAAAAGAGATATTAATACTAACAGGTGAAGATAGTAAGCGTTCCAATGTTGAGTATATAAGTAAAGCTGTTCAAATTGCTAGTAAATATTTCACAACAATAGGTTTAGAAATATACCCTTTAAGTGTAGAAGAATATAAACATATGTACTCTTCCGGTGCAGATTTTGTCAGTATATACCAAGAAACTTACGATAAAGAACTATATCAGAAATTACATATAAGGGGACCTAAGCAAAATTACGAGAATCGTTATCAATCACCGGGGCGTGCTTTAGAAGCTGGCATGTATGGAGTAAGTCTAGGAGTTTTATTAGGTTTAGGTGATTTTAGAATGGATGCTTATTTTACAGGTATACACGCATACAATCTTCACAAAAAATACCCTGAAGCTGAAATTTCATTTTCAGTACCTCGATTACGTAGTTTCAAAAATGATTTAAAAAACATAGTTTTGAATTCAAATTTAATATCAGAAAAGAATTTATTACAAGTGATATTAGCTTATCGGATATTTATGCCATTTGCAGGTATATCAATTTCTACAAGAGAACGCGGGGAATTTAGAGATCAAATTTTAAAATTGGCGGCAACAAAAATTTCAGCAGAAGTCAAAACTAGTGTTGGTGGGCATGTTGTGAAGAAAGGAGATGAGCAGTTCACTATATGCGATAGTCGTGATGTCGTAACAATTCATAACGCTATACAAAAACAAGGTATGCAACCGATATATACCAATCATTATTCGTATAAATGAGCTCTCTTCTACAGAAATATTGTAAAATTTGTAACAAAGAAAAAATATTTTTGTTAATTATATATGAAGATAAACATAAATAACACATACTCTAAATAACAAATACATTTCGGGAGGTTTAATGGAGAAAATAAAGATAGGTATAGCAGGATATGGAAATTTAGGCAAAGCCTGTGAACAATTGATAAAAGACGATTCTAATTTTGAATTAGTAGGAGTATTTTCACGACGATCATCAAAGCAAACAATCATGCTTGAAAGAATTGAAGAGTATAAAGATAAGATTGATGTTCTTCTAATTTGTGTTGGCAGTTCAACTGATGCCCCAAAATTAGTTCCAGAATTAGCGAAGCATTTTAATACAGTTGACAGTTTTGACACGCACGCAACTCTTCCTCAGTATATAGAAAGTATCAAAGCATCAACAGCAACCGGCTCAACAACAGCAATAGTTGCAACAGGTTGGGATCCGGGTTTGTTTTCTTTATTGCGGATTTACTTCGATTCTTTCCTAACTAATACTCAATCTCAAACATTTTGGGGTTCTGGTGTAAGTCTTGGGCATTCTAATGCAATAAAGGATATAACAGATGTCAAAGATGCAATTCAATTCACAGTTCCAGTAAAAGAATCAATCACATATGCAAAGCGTGGCATTCAGATACCTTCAACAAAAAAACATAGACGGGTTTGTTATGTAGTAGCTCCAGAAGCTCATCATGCACGTATAGAGAAAGAAATAAAAACGATGCCAAATTATTTTGCAGGTTATGAAACTGAGGTAAATTTTATCTCTCAATCTCTGTTTAACAAAAAATTTAAAAATCGCAAAGAACATGCAGGTTTAGTAGTTTCAAGCGATCTATCCAGCAAAATATCCTTTCATCTAAAACTAAAAAGCAATCCAAGATTTACAGCTCAAGTGATGCTATCATATGCCATTGCCAATTTCAATCTTCAAAAAGAAAGTAATAAAGGCGTCTTCACAGTAGCAGACATCGCTCCGCGTTATTTATGTAAATCAGAATATATAAATAAGATCTAAAGAGGTTATACAATGATCAAATCAACAATCCGTTTAAGAATTGGCACTCAAGATGCCCATTATGGAGGCAATCTTGTAGATGGAGCAAAGATGCTTCAGCTTTTCGGTGATATAGCAACCGAACTCAACATAATTCACGATGGTGATGAAGGCTTATTTGTAGGTTATGAAAAGATAGAATTTCTTGCACCAGTATATGCAGGAGATTATATTGAAGCCGTAGGCGAAATAATTCACGTGGGTAACACCTCGCGTAAAATGACATTTGAAGCCAAAAAAGTAATTCAACCATTACCAGATATCAATGATTCAGCAGCAGAACAATTATCCGAACCCATAATAGTTTGTCGTGCCACTGGTACTTGCGTAGTTCCTAAACCCAAACAAAGGTACGCTAAGGAGTAATTAATGTATTTCGATTTATCAGAAGCTCATAAATTAGCACAACGCATGTTCAGAGATTTTGCTTTGAATGAAGTAAAACCAATAGCAGCTGAGATTGACGAAGAAGAACGTTTTCCGTTAGAAACTATACCTAAACTTGCCAGATATGGATTTTTAGGCATTCCATTTCCGAAAGAGTTCGGTGGTCAGGGTGCTGATAATTTATGTTATGCAACTGCAATAGAAGAATTATCTAAAGTTTGTGCAGCAACAGGTGTTATTGTTTCAGCTCATACGTCTCTTTGTGCTTCTCCTATATTTGAATTTGGGACAGCAGAACAAAAAGAAAAATATTTAGTACCTCTAGCAAAAGGTGAAAAATTAGGTGCTTTTGGATTAACCGAACCTAATGCAGGAACAGACGCAGCATCACAACAAACCTTAGCAGAAAAAAATGCAGACCATTATTTATTGAATGGTTCTAAAATATTTATCACAAATGCTGGTCCAGCAGAAACTTATATAGTAATGGCAATGACCAATAAAACAGCGGGCACACGTGGAATTTCAGCATTTATAGTAGAAAAAGGAACGCCGGGCTTTACTATTGGTAAAGAAGAGAAAAAACTTGGTATTCGTGGCTCAGCAACATGCGAATTGATCTTTGACAATGTTAAAATTCCCTTAGAAAATCTATTAGGACAAGAAGGTCGTGGTTTTAGTGTAGCGATGAAAACCCTTGATGGTGGTCGAATCGGTATAGCTGCACAGGCACTTGGCATAGCCCAAGGTGCTATCGATGAAACAATTCATTATGTTAAAGAAAGGCGACAATTTGGAAAACCAATAGCTTCATTTCAGAATACACAGTTTCAACTTGCCGACATGCAGACTAAAGTAGATTCTGCAAGATGGCTTGTATATTATGCAGCTTGGTTAAAAGACCAAAATCGCCCTTATTCTAAAGAAGCAGCTCAAGCTAAATTATTTGCTTCAGAAACCGCAATGGAAGTAACCACGAAAGCAGTACAGTTTTTTGGAGGTTATGGATATACACGTGATTACCCTGTAGAAAGAATGATGCGTGATGCTAAAATAACCGAAATTTATGAGGGCACTTCTGAGGTTCAAAGAATGGTTATTGCTGCAACTATATTGAAATAGTGGAGATTATATGTTAAGAATAATAGTTTGTATAAAACAAGTACCGGATACTACTGAAGTTAAAATAGATCCAAAAACTGGAACTTTAATTCGTGAAGGAATTCCAGTAATTATCAATCCGGATGATAAAGCTGGGATAGAAGTAGCACTTTGTTTAAAAGCGCAGTACAATGCGCATGTAACAGTTCTTTCAATGGGCCCCCCGCAAGCAGAATCTGCTTTAAAAGAAGCATATGCAATGGGTGCAGACCGTGTTATCTTACTTACAGATAGAGCTTTTGCTGGTTCTGATACATGGGCAACTTCACTTGCATTAGCTTATGCGATTAAAAAGATTGATTATGATTTGATAATATGTGGTCGTCAGGCAATTGATGGCGACACAGCACAAGTTGGACCTCAAATAGCAGAACATTTAAATTTACCTCAAATCAGTTATGTTACAGAAATAGAAAAACATGACAACTCAGTTATAGTAAAGAAAGTATTTGAAGATGAATATCAACGAATCAAAGTTACGCTTCCATGTTTACTAACAGTTTTGCGTGAAATGAACCATCCGCGATACATGACAATTAGTCGAATTTTTGAAATCTGTACAGAAAAGAAAGTAGAAAAAATGACAATTTCTGACATAGGTTTAGAACCTGAAAGAACAGGATTGAACGCTTCACCAACAAAAGTAAAGAAAACTATGACAAAAGGCGCTAAATCTGCTGGCAAAGTACACGATTGCGACTCTAAAGAAGCCGCTAAACTGATAATAGAAAAACTGAAAGAGAAATATATATTATAATAAGGAGCTATACATGAATATCAAAGACTATAAGAACATTCTAGTATATGTAGAACAAAGAGAAGGCAAAATATCCAATGTATCGCTTGAATTACTATCAAAAGCAAAAGAATTAACTAGCAAAGTCAATCAGGAAGTAGTAGCATTTCTACCAGGTTACAATCTAAATGACAATCACGCAACTGAATGCTTTCAATATGGTGCTGATAAGGTTTACATTTGTAATGATGTTATTCTTAAACACTACACAACAGAACCCTTTGCAAAAGTTTGTACAGAATTAGTGAACAAGATTAAACCGGAGTCTATGTTCTTTGGTGCTACAACAATAGGAAGAGACCTTGCACCAAGAGTTTCTGCCAGATTGCATACAGGTCTTACTGCCGACTGTACATCGTTAGATATTTGCGATGAAACTCAAAACTTGCTTATGACACGTCCAGCTTTTGGTGGAAATATTTTAGCTACAATAATTTGTCCCAATCACCGTCCACAAATGACAACTGTTCGACCCGGTGTTATGAAAAAAGTAAAAATTTCAGAAACTGACTTTCCATTAAACAAAATAGAATATATTGAGTCTAATCTAACTGCTAAAGACCAAAATGTTGAAATCTTAGAAATAGTAAAAGAAAAAGTAACTAAAAAGAATATTTCTGAAGCACACGTTTTAGTCTCGGGTGGTCGCGGGTTAGGTAAAAAAGAAAATTTAGATATGTTACAAAATTTAGCAAATAAACTTGGCGGAATGGTTTCTGGTTCAAGGGCAATAGTAGACGCTGGTTGGATAGAACAAAGATGTCAGGTTGGACAAACCGGGCAAACTGTACGCCCAGAAGTTTATTTTGCATGCGGTATTTCCGGAGCAATTCAACACCTTGCAGGAATGGAAGAATCTGATTTTATTATCGCTATAAACAAGAACCCAACAGCTCCAATTTTTGATGTAGCTGATTTAGGCTTAATTGGCGATGTGAACCAGATTATACCATGTTTAATTGATGAATTATAGCTGACACTAATGTAGGGAACGCATTTATGAGAGCACTCTAAAAAGTCATACCTTACACATGCCGTAGGTATGTGAGGTTCGGTAGAAACGGATACACCCACACAAACCGTATCCCGTAGGGATGCAACGAAATGCGTAGATTGTTGGTTGCATCCCTACGGGATGCAGATTTGGTGGGTGTATTTGTTTATACCAAGCCTCACATACCTACGGCATGTGTAAGGTATAAATATATATATTAAATCTACTTTTACCTTGCACATGCCGTAGGTATGTGAGGCTCGGTAGAAACCCTCATTTATTCGTTCCCAATTTCAACTCGATCGAACTCGGAACGAATAAATGCGTTCCCTACAGAAATAATGGCGTTCCCTACAGAAATAATGGCGTTCCCTACAGAAATAATGGCGTTCCGTACAGAAATAACCCCACAATCATCAAAATAAGGGGGTGCTTGGTATCGACAGGGATAGAGTGGATTGTTGATGCGTGTCGAAAAGTCAACCTACTTCGTAAAAATGGTTGAAAAACAATAATTGCAAACGATAATTTCGCATTAGCAGCATAAAGCCTGCTACGGTCTTTCGGGGATGGCAACGTGCCCCAAAAAGATTGTCATACATTGTTGCTATTTTGAACTAGTGTCTAGTGGTTCAAGAGACATTTATAGGCTTTGCAACATAAAGTTTTGATTGTTTTATATATGTTGCGAGACATAAAAACAACTACACACGTAGATTTGCCAGTTGACATATCTTTGGACGCGGGTTCGATCCCCGCCACCTCCACCATAAAAAAATAAAGGAGAAAAATATGAGCAAAAAAGTAATTAGTTTATTTTCTATTTTCTTTTTAGTGTTAAGTTTATTTGCCTTAGAGGTAATGATACTTCACACAAATGATCATCATGGTTCCTTATACAGTTATTGGTATGAATCCAATCAAGTTGCAGGACTTGCAGAACGTGCTAATTTAATCAAGCAGCATACAGAAGGTATTGATAATTTTCTACTTCTAGATGCAGGTGATTTTAACACGGGAGTTTACGAATCAAATTTATATCATGCTCAACCTGATATAACAGCGTACAATCTTATCGGGTATCATGCTGTAACGCTTGGCAATCACGAGTTTTACGGTGATTTAGAACGCGTAAAGAAGCAAATTGACTGGGCTGATTTTTCTATGCTATCAGCGAATGTCTTTTCACTTGAAGGCGAATTAGTTGGCGAAGCATATAAGATTTTCACTATGACAAATGGTTTACGCGTTGCAGTATTTGGTCTTACCACTACACATAAGGCACTATCAGCTGATTTTATAGTTAAGGATGATGTTGAAACTGCCAGAGATTTAGTTCCTCTATTACGCTCGGAAGCCGATATTGTGATAGCCCTAACTCATATTGGTATATATGATTTAGGTCCTGATAATTTATATGGATCAATTAGATTGGCTACTCATGTAGAAGGTATAGATTTAATTATTGACGGAGACAGTCATACATATTTAGAAGCACCTCTTTACGTAAACAACACGCCTATCGTTCAAGCTTATGATCGTGGAAAATATTTAGGTAAAGCAATGATTAATTTCGATGAAACAGATGGAACTGTAAGTTTAACTAGTTGGGAAGCTATACCTTTAATGCGAAGTTATAATTCAGAAGAATTTGAAGTTGATGAAGCCGTATACAATGCATTAGAGGTATTTCGTTTACAAGCTATAGAAGAAGGTAACGAATTAATAGGTCATACAGAGCGTGCGTTTCGTAATGCGCATGTTCAAAACCGCATCATAGCTCTTGGACGTGTTGTCTGTGAAGCTATTAAAGAAGCTGGAATTAGTGCAGGGCATAATGTTGATGTATCATTATATAACAGTGGCGCAATAAGATATGATCTTATGATTGGAGATATAAGAATTTCAGATATTTACAATATATTACCATATGCAGATGAACTTGTTCTTATAGAAATGCCGGGCACTGTTTTATTAGACATCATATCCACTTCATTTCTTGAAAAAACAGATACTGGCGGTTTTTTGCAGTACAGTAGCAACGTTGGTATAATCCAAAGACCTCCAAATTTAGTGATACCCAATTTGAGCGGTAATGAATTACAACCAGATAAAATATACAAAGTTGTCACACCAGCATATCTAATAGATGGCGGTGATGGGTATACGCAATTTGAATATGCAGATAATAGAATAGATTTGGGTATATCTCCAAGAGAAGCATTAATAGAATATATAAGAAATACAGACTCATTTCAACAATAATTACAAAACGGAGGCTAATAAATGAGTATAAATAAACTATCAGAACTAATAGAACGAGCAAAATTAAGTGCTAAGAAGCGATTGGTAGTTGTATTTGTAAACGATCAGCACACGCTTGATGCAGTAAATGATGCCGTAGATGCAGGCATTGTAGATGCAACATTAACAGGAGACTATGAAACCATTGAGAAAATGTGCATTGCCAGTAATTTTGACATAAACAAATTTAACATTATCGACCAAAGCGACCCTATAGAAGCAGGTTTATTATGTTGCGATTTGATTAATCAAGGCAGAGCACATATAATTATGAAAGGCACGATAACATCTGATGATTATATGAGATGTTTACTTAACAAAGAACGCGGGTTAATGCAGCCCGGTGCAATGCTTACTCATGTAACCGTTATAGAACATTCAGGCTATCCAAAACTTATGATAGTTGGTGACGTTGCTGTTATTCCAGCACCAAATGTCGATCAAAAAGAAAAAATATTAAACTGTCTTATAAACACTGCACATAAACTTGGTAATGAAGAACCACTTGTTGCAATTATTGGTCCTTCTGAAAAACCAACTGCTAAAATTCAGTCTTCTGCTGATGCGGTTGAACTAGTTTCACGTGCAGAAGCCGGTGCTTTTGGCAAAAGCATTATTGCTGGTCCAATGGGTTTTGATCTCGCAATTGACAAAGAATCTGCTATTATAAAAGGATATAAAAACGCTGTTGCTGGAAATGCTGATGTTATTCTTTTCCCAAATATTGAAGCCGCAAACGTCTTTTATAAAACTGTAACGAAATTTTTAAATGCAGAAGTTGCTGCAATGGTTGTAGGTGCAAAAGTGCCAGCGATTCTTTCTTCTAGAGGGGATAGCGCTAGGACAAAATTGTATTCTATTGCGTTAGCAACGTTGTAATGTTTATGTAGGGGACTCCCCCCTGCCCCCCTCAAAGAGGGGGGCAGGGGGGAGGTCCCAAATCCGAAAACAAAATATGAAAATATCCATAGCATGCGACCACGCAGGTTTCGATTTAAAAGAAACCATCAAATCATATTTATTATACAAAAAATATGAAATATCAGATTTTGGTGCATTTGACACTTCATCTGTAGATTATGTTGACACGGGTTTATTAGCATCTGAAAATGTATCCCAAAAAAAATCTAATTTTGGCATTCTAATTTGTGGAACAGGTCAGGGAATGAATATTATCGCTAATAAAGTCAAGGGCATAAGAGCTGCATTATGCTATAATGTAGAAATTGCAAAGCTTGCAAGACAACACAACGATGCAAATATTTTAGTATTAGGTGGTAGATTTACTTCTGCATTAGAAGGTATCGAGATAGTAGATGCTTTCTTAAACGAGCCATTCTCTAAAGAGATAAGGCATAGCAAACGCGTTGAAAAAATTGAGATATATGAAAATAATCCGCATATATCTGTTATAGAAAACCAGAAAAAGACCAATTGGGAGGTATAAATGGAATTAATAAAACAATTCGACCCTGAACTTTACGCAGCATTACACGAAGAACTGCAACGTCAGGAAGAAAATTTAGAGCTGATAGCATCAGAAAATTACGTAACAAAAGAAGTTATGGAAGCACAGGGTTCTGTATTAACTAATAAATACGCAGAAGGTTACCCATATCGTTGGAGTAAAAAAACAGGTGATGCCAATTACAACCTATATGGAAGATATTACGGAGGTTGTGAACATGTTGACGTTGTTGAAAAACTTGCTATAGAAAGAGCCAAAGAATTGTTCGGGGCTGAACATGCTAATGTACAACCTCACTCAGGTTCTCAAGCTAATATGGCTGCTTATTTTACCTTAATTAAACCCGGTGACACGGTACTTAGTTTAGAACTAGCTTGCGGAGGACATTTAACTCATGGACACCCTTTAAGTTTTTCCGGACAATTCTATAAAATAATACATTACGGAGTTGATAGAGAAACTGAACAATTCAATTACGATGAAATACAAAAACTAGCATTAGAGCATAAACCTGCTTTAATACTTACTGGAGCTTCTGCTTATCCTAGAAAAATTGATTTCGCGAAATTTAGAGAAATTGCTGATAGCGTTGGAGCTAAACTTTTCGTTGATATGGCACATATTGCTGGTCTTGTTGCGACAGGACTTCACCAAAACCCTGTTCCGTTTGCTGATATTGTTACTACAACAACACATAAAACACTTCGCGGACCACGTTCTGGCTTAATTCTTTGTAAAAAACAATATGCTAAAGATGTAGATACTAACGTATTTCCCGGAATTCAAGGCGGTCCCTTAATGCACGTAATTGCGGCTAAAGCAGTAGCATTTAAAGAAGCACTTTCTAACGACTTTAAAATATACCAAAAACAAGTTATAGCTAACGCAGCAGCTTTAGCAGAAGCTTTGAAAAAAGAAGGATTTAAAATAGTTTCGCAAGGAACTGATAACCATATCGTTCTAGTTAATCTCGGAACTGAAGCAGAATCTAGCATCTCTGGTAAAAAAATGGAGGAAATTCTTGATGTTGCAGGAATTACAGTGAATAAAAACACCGTTCCTTTTGACACAAGACCGCCTTTAGTAGCTTCTGGTGTAAGAATAGGAACACCTGCTGTTACAACACGTGGCATGAAAGAAAATGAAATGGTGCTTATTGCAAAATTTATAAGAAATGCCTATGATAACCACGACAATGAAAATAAACTTGAAGAAATTAAAGCTGAAGTGAAGAAATTAACGAAAAAGTTTCCTTTGTATATGTAGTGTAGTTGATCATGATAATTCATGCCAACAAATGTAGGGAACGCATTTATTCGTTCCTAGTTCGGTTGGGATCCAAATTCTGCACGGAACGCACCCAATTCTGTAGGGAACGCATTTATTCGTTCCGAGTTCGGTTGGGATTCCATTTAACCTGTACGGAACGCATTTAGTGCAGAAATTGAGATGAATGACAATACAGAACTAGGAACGAATAAATGCGTTCCGTACAGGCATAAATCCCAACCGAACTAGGAACGAATAAATGCGTTCCGTACAGAATTGGGTGCGTTCCCAATATATCAAACCAACTTACAAAACCTTTCAACTATTTCAACAATTATTTTAGATTCTACATATTTTTTTGCTTCTTCAATATCCGGATACAATATTCTATCTTTAACTAAAAAAGCCACAATCTTTCTAAAATCTTTAATTACAGCCATTAATGCAGGTGAGCTATCGATTCCTCGCATTTCCACAGCTTGACTTGCCGACATCAGTTCAATTCCTAGAACATGGGCTACATTTTCAACAATATTTCTTGCTTTTACAGCTCCAATAGTTCCCATGCTAACATGATCTTCTTGATTTGCAGACGTAGGAATAGAATCAACAGAAGAAGGATGTGCTAAAACTTTATTTTCAGAAACTAAGGAAGCGGCAGTGAACTGAGCAATCATAAATCCTGAATCGATACCCGGTCTTGCCGCAAGAAATGGACTTAAACTTCTATTTAAAGCTGGGTTATATAATTGTTCAATTCTTCTTTCAGAAATATTAGCAAGTTCAGCAACGCTAATACCTAGAAGGTCAGCAGCAAATGCGACAGGTTCTCCATGAAAATTACCACCTGATATAACTTTATCTTCATCAGGAAAAATTAAAGGGTTGTCAGTAGCAGCGTTTATTTCAACCATAAGAACGCTTCTAATATGTTTCAGACTTTGTCTTACAGCTCCGTGAACTTGTGGTGTACATCTTAAACTATATGCGTCTTGTACATTATCACAGTTAATATGAAAATTTCTCAAAGCACTATTTTTTAATAGACTTCGTAAATTTTGAGCAGATTCAAGTTGTCCTACATGCGGACGAACTTTATGAATTAATTCGTCAAAAGCTAATGGTGTACCCAGCAGAGAATCAGCGGTCATAGTAGCAACTATATCAGCTACTTTGCATAAATGTTCTGCACGTAGAAGAGCTAAACATGTTATTGCTGTCATTACTTGAGTACCATTGATTAAGGCTAGACCTTCCTTAGCAGCAAGTTTGATTTTTTTAATTCCCGCCTTGCTCAATGCCTCAGAGCCAGTATAATAATTGCCTTTATATTCCGCTTTCCCATATCCAAGCAAAACTAAAGCAAGATGTGCAAGTGGAGCTAAATCACCGCTGGCTCCTAATGATCCTTTCTCTGGAATCACCGGATGCACTTCGTAATTAAGCATATCGATTAAGGTAATCAAAGTTGAAAGTCTGATGCCAGAATACCCCTTAGCAAGAACGTTTATTCTTAGTAATAAAATGGCACGCACTTCTTCAGTCGGCAACATGTTACCAACTCCTGTAGCATGGCTAAGAATCAAATTCTCTTGTAGTTCTTCAATAGATTTTGAAGGTATAACAATATTGGCAAATTTTCCGAAACCAGTAGTTATTCCATAGATAACTTTTTCTTCTTTAATTAATTTGTCAACGTAGTCACGGCATTTTGTTACTTTGTCCTTTGCGTCGTCTGTTAAGACTATTTTCTTTCTTTTTATGGCAACATCATAGATCTCGGAAAGAGTTAAAGAATTGCCATCAATGAATATAGATTCACTCATATGTACTCCTATAAAATTATAAACTCATGACCAATGAAGTAATTAAAACTTTATCATCAGCCATTGAAAGTTTTGCTCTGCAATCGCAAATATATATATTTTTTAAAGCATTTTGTATTTGTAAAGTATTGTAATTAAGTAAAAATCTAATATAGTTATCTCTTTTAAAATTTATAATACTATCCATATGTTTTGAAATAAGATCTCTTTGGGATATACCTTTTCTTCTTAAAGCGTCAAGTCGCCAGAGAGTGTAGAAAAAATTAGTAAGCATAGTATTTATCATAATAATGCTTTCCAGATTATTTATTAGATTTTCAGCAATAGTAAGAGCTTTACTAGTTTGTCGAAATCCAATTGCATCCAAAAATTCAAAGATAGTGCTTGTTTTAGTATTTACAGTACATTCTTTAATGTCATCAATAGTAATGGTTTTTCGTTTACCAATATAAATCTCTAGTTTCTGCATTTCATTATAAGCAATGTAAGCATCTGGCACTACTATTGTTGTGAAATAATCTTTAACTTGCCTCTCCATAATTAAATTATGGGTACGAATATAATCATCAAGCCAGATTAATAAATCTTTTTGATATTTCATATCAGTAGTTTCTATATTTAAACAGTTTTCTTTTAAGGTTTTATACATTGTTAATCTGCCATCAACAGCGTCAGAAACTAAAATAAGTTTAGCATATGGATTGGGGTTTTCGGTGTATTTTACTAGTTTAGCAATTGCTTTACTTTTAAGAGATTCTAAATATTTAATAGAAATAATTATTTCAGACAAATCGAAAGAAAGCATGTTAATTGTATCCATAATGGTGAGTATATGTTCATCAGTAGAATAATCTACTCCGTAAAATAAGAAAGCAGAAATACCGTTGTCTATCTGACTGTTATTATGCACAACAGGGTTTAATAAATTTATGATATATTTAAAACAATTATCTTTCTGAAAAGCGTCGCTTCCACTAATAAAAATACATCTTGAATCTAATATTTCTTTTTTATGTAAATGGACTTGATTACATGTTATTTTTTTCATATAACCTTCAATTTATTAATATTATAAATATACAAAATGTTGCTAACGCAAAACAATAGTAAGAAAAATAATGTAGTTTTGCTTTAATTATCAGTTTTATTAACCATGATATTACTAAATAACCGGATAGAAAAGCAGCTAAAAACCCGATTGAATAATGAAATATCATTGTAGATTCTATGCTCATTAAACTTTTAAATTCTAATATATTAGCACCTATTATTGCTGGTATAGATAATAAGAAAGCAAAAGAAGCTGCTGATTTTCTGTTCAATCCCGTTAATAATGAAAATGTTATAGTTGTGCCAGAACGTGATAGTCCGGGAATTATCGCTAAAGCCTGACCTAGTCCAATAAATAAAGATTTTTTAACGTTTAGTTCATCAGATCTTAAATTTCCAGTTTCTATTCTATCAGAAAGAATCAGAACTAACCCTGTCACAATCAACATGCAAGCTACTAATAAAGGATTATTAAATAAATCTTGAAACATATCATTAAAAATAAAACCTATGAAACCTGTAACTATTGTTGCCAAACATAAATATAGGCATATCCGGCGGTTATTATTTAGTTGTGGTTCTTTAAAAAAAACAAGAGATTTTAACAAATTAATTAATTCCTTTCTAAAATATATCAAAACAGCAAGTAATGAGCCTAAATGCACAAAAGCTTCAAAGGTAATACCAACTGTTTCTATGTTAAGGAAATGCTTGGCTAATACAAGATGACCTGAAGATGAAACTGGGATAAATTCCGTTAATCCCTGTAACAATCCTAATATTAATGCTTTAAAGATGCCCATTATTTTTATTTCTCTCCTACATTTCCCTTAAATTTGATACCCTAACAAGTTCAAACCCATTTTCATGTACAATATTAATTAACACCTCTAACATCTCAAATGTTTCATTATCTGGTTTTTGAAAAACTAATAAAACAGGATTGCGGTCTATACTTCTAATTTCATTTGTTAATCTTCTAGGATTGTTAATATAATTATCAGGGTTTATAGTAATTGTTCTTTCAAATGAGTTAAGCATCATCTGTTGTGCCAATGCAAAAGCAATAGATGTTTCAATTGCCCTGTCATCAATGAAATAAATATTTCTATCTTTTATATATTTCAAAATGACTGGCATGATGCGTCTATCTGTTGTTATAAGCCCACCACGATGCGTTATTACTCCTTTTGCACCCGGTAATAAAGAAAAATAACGTCTTAATTTACGAATTACTTCTTTATCAGAAAAGTGCGCGAAAATAGCATAATCAGGGGTTGCAATAACAGGATGCCCCACATCCTCCATCGGTATCTCTATTAATGCTTCAAAATTATTGCTTACGATTCTTTGCATGTTCATTTTTGACGTGCGATTGATAGGTATCACAGATAAACAGATATTGTCATTTATAGTTAGCCATCTTTCTAATTCTTCTGCAGGTAATTCGCCAAATCCTTTTATTATTATTGATAATTTCGGTTTGATTGCAGGATAAGCTCCAGATCTGTCATACGAAAGACGAAAACGATACTGGATTTCATCTGGTGCTATAAACGTCAATATTTGAGAATTACCATCAGACGACTCAGTGCCATCTAACTGTTTCCAATTAAGACCTGTTAGATAACGGGTTAATCGATGATTGGTAAAATATAAATCAACTGCACTAAAATTAACAGGTAAACTAACTTCTTGAAAATCGGTTCGGTTATAAAATCTGACTAATCTAGGCAAAATTCCGAAATCAGAAATAAAATGATCAATTTGCTCTCTTGATGATAACTCTGTTACATTAATTTCCGGTATTGTCTCAATATCATTTTTTATTCTAGTAGGCTTGGGCATTCGATAAATAATAAAAGATACAATAAATATTGCTAATAGAACTAATATTACGATACGTGTTTTACTGTTTTTTTTCCTGCGTTTTGGCATATTTAATCTTAATTCTCCTAATTTCTGGCGATCCTAAAACCTACAACTGAATTTCTGGTTACATATCTTAACCCATTATCATTAGGTATAGATACAAACTCACGATAATTAAATTTTTTATAACCTAACGAATTATAAAAAGACTCTTGCTCATCTGTGTTATAACGAAAATATCTTTCTCCTAAGTGACCTCGTTCTTCAAACAACCATTCTTTAACATTACCTAAAAAATCATATAAACCGTTGTTATCTGGTAGTTTCGCACCGACTGGATGTGTTCTGTTCTCTGAATTTGAATATATCCAAGCGTAATTTTCTATGTCGTTTTTTATGGTTTCTGATAGTCTATCATAAAGATATTCCCATTCATCCATATGTAATAAACGATAGCCATTGGCAGATTCGTCTATTGTTATTCTATCCCAAAGTGCGTTGCGTGTTGAAGCAATACCTCCCCAACCTGCCATCCATTCGTACACATCTTTCAAGGGAGCATCGCTTCTGTCACGTTTGCGATGGTATATGTACACAGGTTCTAAATTGTGTGAAACGCTTAGTAAATTGCAAAATACTAGGGCTTCATACCAACTTACGCTCTCGACTGGATGAGTATCTATACTAAATACAGAACGATTGTAAGTCATTATTTCTTTAAATAATTCCTGTGTTACTGCTGTTTTTGCAACCTGGAAAGGGGGAATGTCAGGATCACTCGGATAAATTGATACCATATCAATTTGCTCTGAAAATAATAACTTCGTAATGAATAATAATAAATATAAGTATTTTTTCATTGTTTTTCCTGTGAATGTGATTTATTTTTGTAGGGAACGTATTTATTCGTTCCTAATATATATTCCCAACCGAACTAGGAACGAATAAATGCGTTCCCTACAGCATTGGGTGCGTTCCGTACAGAATTGGGTGCGTTCCCTACAGAATTGGGTGCGTTCCCTACAGAATTATGGCATTCCGTACAGGTTAATACGTTTTCATATTTTTGTCATAAAAGATAAGATTTTCACCTGAAGTTTTAATAATAACAATGCCGTTTTCTTTGCAAAGGTTTTCAATTTCCGGGTTAAACGACATCGAGGCAAACCCTAAAAACACTTTAAGGTCTTTATATGAAGGAAAGTTTTTTCTAAATGTAACCGCTTTATTTTTAATTCTGTCAATATGGTTTGTGTGTGCTTTGGTTTTAACTTCAACAATAGCAACAGATTTTCCGTTGATAAGCAGGATATCATATTCGTCTTTGTAGTCTTTTTCAATGCCGTTAATGTTTTTTTCAATTCTATCAAATTTTTCACCGAAGAAATTGGTGTCGCCTTTTTGAAAGGAATTGTAGAAGAATTGTTCTACAATATTGCCGATAGAGTTGTCGTAAATACCCATTTTTTCTTTAAATTTCTTGAATTCGGCATCGGAATCGGCTTTATATTTAGCGGCGGCTTCGTCTCGTTTTTTCATTTCGGCGTCGAATTCTTCTTTTCTTTTTTTCATTTCGGCTTCAAATTCGGCTTTTCTTTGTTTCATTTCGGCTTCAAAGTCGACTTGGCGTTTGGCGGCGGCTTCGTCTCTTTGTTTCATTTCGGCTTCAAAGTCAGCTTGGTGTTTTACAGCAGCTTCTTCTCTCTTTTTCATTTCGGCTTCAAAGTCGATGTTTCTTTGTTTCATTTCGGCTTCAAAGTCGGCTTGGCGTTTGGCGGCTTTAATTTCTTCTTGTTCTTGTCTTTCGGCCATGGATTTTAAGATATTCATTATG
>Ga0099364_10003937_pt1 | contig 22673 bp, 19 predicted proteins | sample TergutTh196P3_FD_73070 | JGI IMG/M metagenome (GOLD analysis project Ga0099364, IMG submission 73070) | Microcerotermes parvus P3 segment gut microbial communities from Pointe-Noire, Republic of the Congo - Th196 P3 | ecosystem: Host-associated > Arthropoda: Insects > Digestive system > Gut ...
ACGGCGGTAGCCTCGGCGAAACCGGACGCGAAAAGTGTAGTAACGAAGGAGGAAGGAAGCTGAAGAGTTGCAATATTCGTAGCTTTTTGTAGGTCTTCCGTAACGGACTCCGCTGAACAAAATATCCGAATCGCACGCAAATCATACGCAAATTTCAAATCTCGGGTAAGATAGCCATTATGTGCGATTTAAAATTCATATTCTAAGTGAGGTACACGTGAAAGTCATTGTTGTTGGATCCGGAATTGTCGGCACCGCTTCTGCCTGGTTCATCCGGGAAGAAGGTCACGACGTCACGGTAATTGAGCGGCAGCCTGGACCTGCACTCGAGACCACCTTCGCAAACGGTTGCCAGATATCAGTCTCCCACTCCGAGCCGTGGGCCAATCCGTCTGCTCCCAAAAAGATTCTGAAATGGCTCGGCAAAGATGATGCTCCACTCCTTTTCCGTTTGCGCATGGATACACTGCAATGGCAGTGGGGACTGAAATTTCTGTCACAGTGCCGCGCACGCGCAACGGCATATAACATCAGACAGTGCTTTACCATGGCGGACTTCAGTCTGCGCACACTGCGCGCACTGAGAGCCGAAATGAAAATCGAATACGATCAGTCAAGTCACGGCATCATGCACTTTTATACCGACCAGGAAGAATTTGATGCATCAAAACCTGGTGCGATTCTGATGACGGCACTGGGATGCCCGCGCAATACGATTGATGCCGATGAAGTCGTGCGGATTGAACCCGCTCTGGCTCCCATCCGCGACAAACTCGTAGGCGGAGACTATACCCCCGGAGACGAACACGGCGACGCCAAGGCATTCACTGATGCACTGGCGGAAAATGCACAGAAAAAAGGCGTTGAATTCCGGTTCAATACCACAGCAGTGCGACTTTTATCTTCCGGAAAAGGGGCCAGTGCCAAAATCACAGGCATTGAAGTCATAGGACCAGACGGAAAATATGAAACACTCACAGCTGATGCCTATGTCATTGCAATGGGCAGTTTTTCCGCGCCCTTTCTGAAGCCACTCGGCATCAACCTGATGATTTATCCGACCAAAGGCTATTCGGCAACCTATCCCATCATCAACGAAGAAGCCGCACCACAGGTCTCGCTGATCGATACGGAATACAAGCTCGTCTTTGCAAAACTCGGCAATCGCCTGCGCGTTGGCGGAACTGCTGAACTCGGCGGATACGGACGCGAACTCAACCTCTCACGCTGTGTTGCCCTGACAAGGCGCACACGCGAACTGTTTCCGGATGCATGCGACTACGACCAGCCCAATTACTGGAGTGGCCTGCGCCCGATGACGCCATCGAACATTCCATACATCGGCAAAACCCGTTATAAAAACCTCTTTCTCAATACGGGCCATGGAACACTCGGGTGGACGATGGGCTGTGGATCAGGACGTGTCATTGCGGATATTGTCTCAGGTCGCCAGCCGCCGGTCGACTTCAATTTTCACGGTATGGGGCGCAAATAATTCTGCGGCTGTACAAAACAGAAAGGCATGCCCATCCCTCAGGCGGGCATGCCTTTGCAGACCTGTGTCGAACCCGTACGCACACGGACCTGACCCCATGCAGACACACCTGAAATCAATCCGCTCACGACATTGTGCATATCCGCAAAAAAAATGAACCCGATCACCACCCATTCACCTTCTTCCCGACTGATAGCACGCAGCAGGCGACATGTCTGGCACCCCTGCACACAGATGCAGCATCACGAAAAACTGCCACTCGTTGCGCTCTCTCACGGAGCAGGCCCCTGGCTTTTTGACCAGGATGGACACCGCTTTCTTGATGGAATCAGTTCATGGTGGACGAATCTTTTTGGCCACGCCAATCCGCGTATCAACGCAGCACTCAAAAATCAGATGGAAAAACTCGGGCATGCCATGCTTGCCGGATTTACGCATGAACCCGTTGTGGAACTGTCCGAGAGACTGAGTGCACTCACAGACAATACCCTTTCACACTGTTTTTATGCCTCGGATGGGGCCTCCTCTGTCGAAATTGCCCTGAAGATGAGCTTTCATGCATGGAAAAATACCGGCTTTCCGGAAAAACAGGAGTTTGTCTGTCTGGAAGGCAGCTACCACGGCGAAACACTCGGTGCCCTGTCCGTTACCGATGTCGCCCTGTACAAAGATATTTATGCACCGCTTTTACGCAATGTCCACATCATCGCGTCTCCCGATGCCAGACAGGCCACAGATGGACAGAGTGCCCGCGACGTTGCAATACAGGCGGCCCGCGAACTGGAAATGCTCCTGGAAGCACGTTCGGGCAACATTGCAGCACTCATCATTGAACCACTGATCCAGTGTGCAACCGGCTTTGCCATGCATGATCCGCTTTATCTCAAGGAAGTCCGCGCACTGTGTGACCGCTTTCAGATCCACCTGATTGCGGACGAAATAGCAGTTGGCTTTGGCAGAACGGGGACCTTTTTTGCCTGCGAACAGGCCGGTATCTGGCCTGATTTTCTGACGCTGTCCAAAGGACTCAGCGGCGGCTATCTGCCGCTGTCCGTTGTCATGACCACTAGTGCCATATACGACATTTTTTACAGTGAAGAACTGACAAAGGGTTTTTTGCACTCGCACACATTTACAGGCAATCCCCTTGCCTGCCGCGCAGCACTCGCCTCACTGGATATCTTCCGGGATGATGATGTCATCAACCGGAACCACACAAATGCCCGGCTTCTGAACTCAAGACTGGCCGGACTGGCTGCACACGAGCAGGTCGAAAACTTCAGGCAGTGTGGCATGGTATGGGCTTTTGAAGTCCCGGCAGCCCATCTGCCACCCTTCAGTGATGGTTCCTCTGCATCTTTTGCCGGTCGTTTTTTTGCAACAGCACTGGAAAACGGATTACTGCTTCGCCCGATTGACAATACCGTCTATCTGATGCCCCCCTACATACTGGACGAGAATGAAATGGACTTTCTGGCCGAACAAACGCTCAGAACTCTGGATATGGTTTTAAAAAAATGAACGATTTTTCCTGTTTTATCACCGGAACAGATACCGGTGTTGGCAAAACTCTGGTCACCTGCGCCCTGATCCGTTACCTGATCCATAACGGAAATTTCGCTTTGGGCATGAAGCCGGTTGCATCAGGTCTGTTTTTCAGGGACGGCAGCTACCATAGCGAAGATACCGAGGCTATAATGAGCGCAGGGCGGATCAGGCTCCCGGCTGATCTGGTAACGCCTTTCAGGCTGAAGCTGCCGGTTGCACCACATATAGCCGCCGACATCGAAAAAACCACCATATCGTGGCCCCTGATCAGCGTCAGCTATCAGCAGATTGCAGGTCAGGCAGATTCCGTGATTGTTGAAGGAGCAGGTGGATTCCGGGTACCGTTGGCCGCCGGGTATGACACTGCGGATCTTGCCGTCCAGTTTGGCCTGCCCGTCGTACTGGTTGTCGGCCTGAGACTTGGCTGTATCAGTCATGCGCTTCTGACTGCAGAGGCCATTTCTGCACGTAAACTCACTCTGGCGGGCTGGGTGGCCAACCAGATCGACCGGTCCATGCCCTATGCAGAAGAAAATATTGCAGCTCTGGAAGAAAGAATACCTGCGCCAAGGCTTGCCACCATTCCTTTTCTTGAAGAGCCCGGTGCACATGATGCAAGCCAGTACTTTGATCTGTCCAGGTTTCGTCGCAATCCGCTTTAACCATTTTTCCGATACGGAATGAAGGAGACTTTCAGGCACATGCAGCACCCCGTCACTTTTCATAAAAAATCCGGTAACGCCGCAGACCAGGTTCCGGTAACCTGGCCGGTGGAAGACATACTCGCCCTGTTCGAGCTGCCGTTTTTCGAACTGCTCTCCCGGGCGCAACAGGTTCATCAGGCATCCTTTCCGGAAGGCGACATTGAACTTGCCACCCTGATATCACTCAAGACAGGAGCCTGCCCCGAAGACTGTGGCTATTGCGCGCAATCAGCCCATCATGATACTTCCATCACCCCGCGTAAAATGATCGAACTGGAAACGGTCATACAACTGGCCAAAGAAGCCCGCGCAAGTGGCGCAACCCGTTTTTGCATGGGAGCATCCGGTCGCTCGCCGAGTGAGACCGATATGGAGAAATATCTGGAAATGGTCCGGGCAGTCAAGGAACTGGGACTTGAAACCTGTGCAACACTTGGCATGCTCAGGGAAGATCAGGCAATACGCCTGAAAGATGCCGGACTGGATTATTACAACCACAATCTTGACACTTCACCGGAATATTATGGCAACATCGTTTCCACCCGGCAGTTCCAGGACCGCCTTGACACCCTGGGTCGCGTGCGGGAGGCCGGACTGAAAGTCTGCTGCGGAGGAATAATTGGCATGGGTGAAACACGCAGACAGCGTGCCGACCTGATTGCCCAGCTTGCCAATCTCAATCCCTATCCGGACGCAGTACCCATCAATCACCTGGTTCCGATTGAAGGAACGCCTTTGCAGGACAGTCAACCTCTTGATCCGCTTGAATTTGTCCGCACGATTGCAATAGCCCGCATCGTCATGCCAGCTGCCCGCGTTCGAATGTCTGCTGGAAGGCGTGAACTGGGCGAAGCAGTTCAGGCTCTGTGCTTTCTGGCAGGTGCCAACTCCATTTTTTATGGCGACAAACTGCTGACAGCCCATAATACGGAAGCACAGGACGATCGTATTCTGCTGGAGAAACTGGGTCTGAAAACAAAAGTGGTAAACGAGGTCAAAGCCCGCCTGTCCGACACGGATAACCTGGCAGACTGATGTACACAACCAGTTCTTTTCGAAAAAGGAAAGCAAGTGCCCAAAATCCGGATCAGAAGTGAAACACATGGCACGGTGTTATTCGAACACGAAGCCGAAGGCAATACCGTAAAGCGCACGCTGGAAAAAGCGGCCAGGGACGCCGTCCCTCTGCACGGGGCCTGGCTTGCGCGTGTCGACCTGAGTGAGGCTGACCTGAGCGGGCTCGACCTGAGCAGGGCCAACCTGACCGGTGCCATGCTGCAGAACGCAAACCTGCGCGGAGCCCGGCTCAACGATGCGGACCTGAGTACGGCCCACCTGGGCAATGCTGACCTGAGCAACGCCAGCATGCGTAATATCGGGTTGCGAGGGGCCGTCCTTGCCCAGGCTGACCTGAGCCATGCAGACCTGCATCGTGCCTGCCTGCACGTCGCCGACCTGCACCAGGCAGTCCTTGTCGGGGCAGACATGAGCGAAGCCGACCTGCGATATGCAGACCTCAGTGACACCGACCTCAGTGGCGCTGACCTTGGAAAAGCCGATCTGACCAGAGCTGATCTGAGCGGAGCCGACCTGAACGGGGCCAGGCTGCGTGATGCAAATCTGAGCCATGTCAGCCTGTACAAAACCACTCTGGGCGGGGTCGACCTGGCCACAACCATCCTGACAGGGACGCTGTTTGTCGATACCATCCTTGACGAAACCAGCCTGGGTGGTGCCGACCTGAGCAACGCCAGATTCCACCACAGCCGGCCCCGTTCCCGGACACCCAAGACCCCTTCCACACCGGACGGATAGTTCCACGCAAAAACGGCTGAGTGCAAATCACGCAGCCGTTTTTTCTGAATCTATCCCCGCCTGTGCCGCTTATGTCCGCATCCTGAACCTGGGGTTCAAAGTGGTCACGGTAAGCCAATTTCGGGTTCATCGTACAAGCGACGCTCACGCCCAGAGGCAAAATCCCATAACCGATGCGTGTGAATGGTTCAAAGATTTATTGACAATCGCAAACACTGCAGGGACTTCCAAGTCTACCTGAATTTTTCAAAGTGTCAAGATGTTCGTGCATCAAATTCCATCCCTGAATCAGGCTCCGGCCCTGACAGCACACACTTGCAGGGATTTCAGAACAGATCTTCCTGCGGCTCCAGGGCTTTGTCGAGCACTTCATGCATCTGTGTCATTTTCTGCTTGAATTCGGACAGTGTGATGTCCGAAAGCGGCCCTTTTGGTGACTTCATGGAAAGTAATTCCGCTGCAATGGAGATGGATGCCATTACAGCGATACGATCATTTCCCCTGACCTTGCCTGCATCTCGAATCGCACACATCTTGTCGTCCAGATAGGCAACTGCTTCACGCAAGGGTCGCTCTTCACCGGCCTGGCACGCCAGCCTGTACGACTGACCCATTATCATGACATCAACATGAATCATTTGACGACCTCCTCTCCCTGCACGTCCGTATCAGGCAGGCTGTCCATCAGTACAGCAACCCGCTCACGTGCCTGTTCCATCCGTTCACTCATAATTTTGTTTTCATTGACGAGTTCGGCATTGCGTGTGCGTAACTCGGCATTTTCCCGGCGCAGCGCCAGCGTCATCCCGACGAGCCGGTGTATTTTTTCAGAAAGCGATTCGAAATCGAACAACATGATGCTCTCCACCAAAATTCAATCTGAGGCCAGAATGCCTGCGTCATGTGCCAAAGTACACGTACAGCGCAAAGCGCATCCTACGATTTGAAATTAATAAGCGAATTTACATAACTGATTTTACACCTTTTCAATCGATTTTGTTCATAATCCGGAAATTATATTTTACGCATAAGCCTGAATCGGCATCTTTGTCCACTGGTTCAACATGCAATCGGCTCTGTGAAATGTCGTGCAGTCATGCCTGCACGGATCCGCTGCGACCGGTCAGACAGACCTGCACTGAGTCAGGAAACAATAATGCCCTTCGGGTATTGAGACGGGGGAGTTCAGCTCTGTGCGAAAAAATACAACACTTTCTGCTGCAATATTTTTTTCAAAGCCGGTGCAACTCTTTGGTAAAATCTGGCATTGACTGATACTGTCGTATTCGCCTTCTGGTTGTTGCGCAGTTTTTTTCCGGAACCAACCATTTTTCATTGACAGATAATGCCCGATCCTGACCAGACTCCATCAGTGGCCCCGGATATTTTTCAGCCCTTTGTCATTACGATAGACGGACCGACCGCTTCCGGCAAGGGAACCGTCGCCCGGCTCGTAGCTGACCGGCTCGGGTTTCACTATCTCGACTCTGGTGCCCTGTACCGTCTTGTTGCCCTGCTGGCCCTTGACACCCATACCGCGCTGGATGACGAAGAAGCCCTGGCCAGCCTTGCCCGGAACATGTCGTGCCGGTTTGAAGGTACTGCAATTATCCTGGGAAACGAAGATGTTTCCAGCGCCATCCGCGCAGAAGAGGTCGGAATCAGTGCATCCATTATTGCCACTTTACCCCGGGTGCGCCAGGCGCTGATCGCACTGCAGACTGGCTTTAAACGTATGCCAGGCCTCGTTGCAGATGGACGCGATATGGGGACAGCACTCTTTCCGGAAGCACAACTGAAGGTTTTTTTAACCGCAAATGTTGAAATTCGCGCTTTTAGGCGATATAAGCAGTTGATTGAAAAAGGCTTTACTGCTACAATCGAAAACCTTCGTAAAGACCTGTCTGAAAGAGACCAGCGGGATGCCCAAAGAGACATTGCTCCACTGGTCGCGGCCCCTGATGCCGTAACCCTTGACTCGTCCGGTCTGGACATCGATGAGACCGTTGATCTGGTCCTCAAATGGTTTGAGGAAAAAAAGGCGGACCAGATGCCTGGTCCGTAAAAGCCGGATTATCCGGACAGAAAGTCCTTGCGAGGGCATGGTAAAGAAACTGCTTCTTACTTTGCAGGACAGGGTACAGATGCTTGCTTTTTTCCGGAATTGAATGAATAATCGTCAGGCGCTGCATCAGCGTCGGACACAAAAAGCACCAGAGCCTGAAGTCTCTGGTTTTATTAACCTTTACCCGTTATTTTTTGTTGCACAGATTGCCACACACGATATCGGTTTATTACTTTATTAACCTAATTTATGCTAACTGCTTCATCAACCCAAACACCAGACACTGGACAGGAAAGTTTTGCCGCCCTTTTTGAAGAATCCCTGGCCCGGTACGACATGCGATCCGGTGAGGTTATCTCGGCCGAGGTCGTCCGGTTTGATCACAATTTCGTAGTTGTCAATGCCGGCCTTAAATCGGAATCATTCATACCCATTGACGAATTCAAAAATGACATCGGTGAACTTGAGGTCACTGTCGGCGACTACGTCTCCGTTGCAATTGAATCGCTCGAAAACGGCTACGGCGACACCATTCTGTCGCGCGACAAAGCCAAACGCCTGGCTTCCTGGCTTTCCCTTGAAAGAGCAATGGAATCCGGTGAAATCGTCACCGGCACCGTAAACGGTAAAGTAAAAGGGGGCCTGACCGTTCTTACCAACGGTATTCGTGCCTTCCTTCCAGGTTCTCTGGTTGACACCCGTCCCGTCAAGGACACTTCTCCGTACGAGGGTAAAACTCTCGAATTCAAAGTCATCAAGCTTGACCGCAAACGCAACAATGTGGTGCTTTCGCGACGCGCTGTCGTCGAGGCCTCCATGGGCGAAGAGCGTCAGAGACTGATGGAAACACTCAAAGAGGGCACCACCGTCAATGGCGTCGTCAAGAATATCACCGACTACGGAGCCTTTATTGACCTTGGTGGTGTTGACGGCCTGTTGCACATCACGGATCTGGCATGGCGCCGCGTACGTCATCCATCCGAAATACTCACTGTGGGTCAGGAAATTTCCGCAAAAGTCCTCAAATACGATCAGGAAAAAAATCGTGTATCGCTCGGAATCAAGCAACTCGGTGATGACCCATGGTCGGGTCTTTCACTCCGCTATCCGCAGGGAACCCGTCTTTTTGGAAAGGTCACCAATCTGACGGATTACGGCGCTTTCGTTGAAATAGAGCAGGGAATTGAAGGTCTTGTACACGTATCCGAGATGGACTGGACCAACAAGAATGTTGCGCCAAACAAGGTCGTCAAGCTCGAAGAAGAAGTCGAAATCATGGTTCTGGAAATTGATGAGGAACGTCGCCGCATCAGCCTTGGCATGAAGCAGACAAAGCCCAATCCGTGGGAAAGCTTCTCTCTGACGCACAAAAAAGGCGACAGAATCAGTGGCGCAATCAAATCCATCACGGACTTTGGTGTATTCATCGGTCTGCCCGGCAATATTGATGGCCTGGTGCATCTGTCTGACCTCTCATGGACTGAAACAGGTGAAGCCGCAGTACACAAATACAAAAAAGGGGATGAACTTGAAACGGTCGTTCTGGCAATTGATGTCGATCGCGAGCGCGTTTCTCTGGGTGTCAAGCAGCTCGAAGGAGATCCGATAACCAACTACATTGCTCTGAACGACAAGGGATCGATTGTGACCGGCACGATCAAGTCCGTTGAGCCCAAAGGTGCTGTCGTTCAGCTGACTGATGATGTTGAAGGTTTTCTGCGTGCTTCGGAAATTTCCCGGGATCGTGTTGAAGATGCAACCCTGCATCTGACTGCAGGTGAGCCAGTAGAGGTCATGATCGTCAATGTTGATCGCAAGACTCGTGTAATCCAGCTTTCCGTAAAGGCAAAGACCCAACAGCAGGAAGCCCAGGAAGCCGCGCAGAAAGCGCAGGCAGACGCCAGTGCGGCTTCAGGCATGACCAGTCTTGGTGCTCTGTTAAAAGCCAAGTTTGACAACAAAGAGTAATTTGACCGAAGGAGTACTATGACCAAATCTCAACTTATTTCCTCCATCGCCACCAGTTATCCCCAGCTGTTGATAAAGGATGCTGAGCTGACCGTAAAAACCATCCTCGACACGCTGACCTCAGCGCTGGCGGATGGGCAACGGGTTGAAATTCGTCGCTTTGGCAGCTTTGGCGTTACAGTGCGCCCTCCCAGAATCGGGCGTAATCCCCGATCCGGTGAGAAAGTAATGGTCCAGGAAAAACGTGTGCCCCATTTCAAGGCTGGAAAAGAGTTACGCAAACGGGTCGACGTCATTGGACGCGAAGCCGCCAGCGCAGAAGAAGCATAGTAAGCTGTCACCGATGAAAAAAGGGCAACTGGACTACCGGCTGCCCTTTTTTCCGCACGATACACCCGTTTTTTTTTGCGAACCGATGAGAAAAACGCTCGTTGTCCTGTCCCGGATTGCTGCGGCCCTGTTTTTTGTTCTTTTATTTGGTCTGGCATTGAAAAATGCGCATGAGGCTACGTTCTTTTTTTACTTCGGATACAAACTGCAAGGCCCGCTCGTTCTGCTGTTGCTCATTTTCTTTGCAGCTGGCAGCGTTCTCAGTATTCTGTGCATGACGCCCATGATATTGCGCGACAAACGTGAACTCTTGCGTAAACGAAAACTGATTGAAACTCTGGAAAAATCCGCCGAAAAAGCAATCAGGTAATCGCAGCGGACGTCCCCTCGGGCCGGAAATTGCAGCAACGCTCTCTGTTTTGTTTTTTTATCCTTTTTTTGCCTTTACTTACTGAAACCGTATGGACTTTGAAATCTGGGTGCTTCTTGGGATCCCTTTATTTTTCGGCCTTGGCTGGCTGGCTGCGCGTGTTGACATCAGGCAGCTGCTCTCTGAATCCCGCAGTCTTCCGCACAGTTACTTCAAGGGACTGAATTTTCTGCTGAAAGATCAGCCTGACAAGGCGATTGATTCTTTTATTGAAATCGTCCGTCTTGATCCTGAAACAGTGGATCTGCACTTTGCACTGGGCAATCTGTTCCGTCGCCGAGGCGAGACCGAGCGCGCCATACGCATGCATCAGCATCTGCTTCACCGCTCTGACCTGCCGGAAGAGCAGCAGATACAGGCGCGCTATGAACTGGGACAGGACTATCTGCAGGCAGGTCTTCTGGATCGCGCTGAAGACGCTTTCAAAAGCCTGACTGAAACCCAGTACGACACCATTGCCCGCAGGGCACTTCTGGAGATTTTCCAGCGGGAAAAGGAGTGGGACCAGGCCATCTCTGCTGCTAAAGCCATACAGAATTCAGGTGCAGGACGACACCAGAAAGAAATTGCACAGTTTTATTGTGAAATGGCCCAGGAGCAACTCGTCAGTGGTGCCCCGGAAAATATGTATCCTCTTCTGACAAAAGCCCTGGAATCGGATCGTTCAAGCGTAAGAGCGACGATTCTGATGGGTGATGCCCTGATGGTTCAGGGAAAAACGGAAGAAGCCATTGCAACCTGGCGGCGTATTGAAAAGCAGAGCATGCCGCACATTGTTTTAGTCTCGCAAAAGCTGATGGATGCTTTTGAAAAACTCGAGAGAGCGCATGAAGGGATTGCGCTTTTGAAGTCCTATCTGACGGAAGCTCCCTCGATTGACCTGCTTGAAGCCGTATTTCAGGCGCAGCTCAAATATGAAAGCGCAGAAGCAGCCAATGCACTCGTTATGGAAGAACTGAAGCGGACGCCCACTTTACTGGGGCTGGACAAGCTGCTTGAGGCGCGTCTGATCGTTGCCGAACCGGAGACGGTGCCGGACCTTTCCATGATCAAAAACCTGGTACATGGTTATTCGTCCAAACTTGCCCGTTATCAGTGTGGCCACTGTGGTTTTCAGACGCGCCAGTTTTACTGGCAGTGCCTTGGATGCCACAGGTGGGAGACCTACCCTCCCAGGCGCACTGAAGAACTGAGCGTACTGGTCTGACATCACCTTTCGGCCACATTCAGGTTGTTGAGGATCACGAGACCGGCCTGGACCTGAAACACGTTCGGGCACGACTCGCGCACTTTACACGGAATTGCTAATAGCCAGACTATGGCATTTGAATGAAGCGGCTTTGACTTTTTTTGAGTGCTCCATCACCTGTCAATAACATTGTAATATGTGGGAAGTTCTGGTCATTTAATCATTAACCCGCTATTTTTTCGTTTTGTTAAATACCTCAGACAAAAAAATGGCGGGCGGAGGCCGTATTAAACTGGATATCAACTCTGTTCGTATTCTCGTTGCCGGGGATGTAATGCTTGATCGCTACTGGTTTGGTGATGTCAGTCGCATTTCACCGGAGGCACCTGTTCCTGTTGTCCGGATCGAGCGCAATGAAGAGCGCCTGGGAGGCGCTGCAAATGTTGCCCGCAATACGGCCACTCTCGGTGCGCGTACAAGCCTGCTGGGCATTACCGGCCAGGACGAAGCCGGCGAGACCGTCAAAAGACTGCTGGAAGAGTCCGGTATTGTTTCATGCCTGCATCCGGACAGAACGATTTCCACAACCGTCAAACTGCGGGTCATCGGACGCCAGCAGCAACTGTTGCGCGTTGACTTCGAAAACGAGCCTTCCGGCGCAGTCATCACGGACAAGTTCACCCTGTTTCAGCAACTTGTCAATGAACACGACATCATCATCTTTTCGGACTATGGCAAAGGTGCCCTGACCCACGTCAGGGACATGATCAGTCTGGCAAGACAATCAGGCAGAACCGTGCTGGTTGACCCAAAGGGAGACGACTACTCGATTTATGCCGGTGCTACGGTTCTGACTCCCAACAGGCCTGAACTCCGCATGGTTGTGGGTTCCTGGAACAGTGAGGAACAGCTGACACAGAAGGCCCAGACTCTTCGCGCATCACTCGGTCTTGAATACCTCCTGCTGACCCGCTCGGAAGAAGGTGTTTCCCTGTACGCAGAGGAATTTGTGCATCACATCCCTGCCATCGCCCGCGAAGTCTATGATGTTTCCGGTGCAGGTGATACGGTTGTTGCAACGCTCGGAGCGATGATCGGAACGGGAATGGATGTCCGTGAAGCAGTAAACATCGCCAATCGCGCCGCAGGAATTGTAGTAGGTAAACTGGGAACAGGCGCTGTCACGCCCGAAGAACTCTTTGACGGATAAAGTCAGTTAAGACGTACAAGCCGGGCTACACCCAGATCCAGGAGTTTTGTTCCGTGCGATCCGAAATGGATGCTCGCATGAATGGAAGGACCGCTACTTTCAAGCTTCATAATAACCCCTTCTCCAAACCGGTTGTGAAACACGCGCTCTCCCACCCGCCACATAACCGGAGCAGACGGAATTTCGACCTGGTCAGGCCCGGCACCTGAAGACCAGTCCTGACTGACCGTGTCTGATATGGTCTCCGGAGCAGAATAGCCATGTACACCGGGCTTCCTTTCATGTAAACCGGGCATCCTTTCTGTTTCAACCCTCGAGAGCACCTCCGGCGGCAGCTCCCGGAAAAACCGGGAGGGGGAATTGTCCCGGGTATACCCATACAGCATCCGTCTTTGCGCCATCGTCAGATAGAGGTGCTTTCTCGCCCGTGTAATCGCAACATACATGAGCCGCCGCTCTTCTTCCAGCGCTTCCGGGATGTCGCTGCTTCCTGAATGCGGGAAAAGCCCTTCCTCAAGCCCGCTTACAAAAACGGCATCAAATTCGAGTCCCTTTGCTGCGTGCACTGTCATCAGCTGGATCGCATCCTCATGCTCTCCTGGCTGACCTTCTCCAGCTTCCAGTGAAGTTGAAGTCAGAAAGGCCGTCAGAACTGTCATTTCTGCTGCCGCAGGGAAAGCGGCAGCTTCTGCCTGCTCCTGCTGATGATCGTATTCATCTTCAGCTGAAAACTGAAGCACCGACAATGCAGGCACAGCTTCATCAATCCCATGTTCGGCCAGAAAGGTCTTTGCCGAGCCAACCAGTTCGCTCAGATTTTCGATGCGATTTGCCCCATCTTTTTCATTGCGATAGTGCGCAAGAAGCGTGCTTCGTTCAAGAAGTACTTCAATCATTGCGGGTAAGGACATCAGTCTGGTTTCGTTTTTTATACTCTCGATGAGTTGCGCAAAGGCATTGATGGTCGACTTCATCCTGCCAGGCATACCGTCAATAGCGTCATAAAGCGCTACATCGTTCCGCCTTGCCATATCCTGAAGTTCCTCGACCGTGCGCAAACCAATTCTGCGCGGAGGGAAGTTGACAACGCGCAAAAAAGCGGAATCGATTCTCACATTATCGACCAGCTGAAGATAGGCCAGAGCGTGCTTGATTTCTGCGCGCTCGTAAAAGCGCAGGCCTCCGTGAACACGATAGGGAATGCCGTCCCTGACAAGCGCGTGCTCAATCACGCGGGACTGGGCATTTGAACGATACAGTATGGCGATCTCGCTACGAAGCCAGCCTTCGTTTATGAGTCTTTTCGACTCATCTACCAGATATCTCGCCTCGGACTGGTCGTCTTCTGCCAGATAAAACCGGATTGGCTCACCATGGCCCAGGTCCGTGCGCAGGTTTTTGCCGTGTCGTTCGGTGTTGTGGGAAATAAGCGCATTGGCAGCTTCCAGGATATTGCTGTAAGAGCGATAATTCTGCTCCAGACGAATGATCGTACTGACTCCGAAATCGTTCTGGAACGTGCGCATATTGCCGACATTTGCCCCACGAAAGGCATAAATGCTCTGGTCATCATCGCCCACTGCAAAGATGGCGGCAGACCGGCCACGATCCGCCATCAGTTCGAGCCACTTGTACTGCAAATCATTGGTATCCTGAAATTCATCTACCAGAATATGCCGGAAACGGGCCTGATAATGCTCTCTGAGGACCTGATTACGCCTGAGCAGTTCGTAACTGCGCAGCAAAAGCTCCGCAAAATCTACCGCACTCTCGCGCTCACACTGCTCTTCATAGAGCTTGTAAAGTTCGACAAACTGCCTCTCTCTGTCATTGGAAAAAGGCAGCATATTCGAACGGTCGCCTTTTTCCTTGTTCCTGTTGATAAAATGCGCGACTTCGCGGGGAGGAAAAATATCCTCACTCAGTTCATTGGCTTTCAGAAGACGCCTGATGGATGCAAGCTGATCCGTTGCATCCATGATCTGGAATGTGGAAGGCAATCCTGCCGCATCACTATGTCTGCGCAACAGCCGGTTACACAGCCCGTGAAATGTGCCTACCCACATGTCACGCACATTGAAAGAGGCCATATCCGACAGGCGGGAGACCAGTTCCCTGGCCGCTTTATTGGTAAAGGTAACCGCTAGAATATTGCGCGGCAAGGTCTGTCCCGTTTTTAGCAGCCAGGCTATACGCGTTGTAAGTACACGCGTCTTGCCCGAGCCTGCTCCTGCTATGACCAGCGCGGACTCATTTGCCAGTGTCACGGCAGCGGTCTGTTCTTCATTGAGATTTTCCAGCAGATTCTGCATAAAGGTAATGTCCTGATGCTTTTTCACAAAAGCTTAACTGAAAAGGTCAGCAAACGCACGTGCTGCCGCTTCCGGGTCCTCGGCCATATAAACGCTGCTGATAACCGAAATCAGGTCGACTCCCTGCTCCATGAGCGGGGCCACATTTTCCAGCGTTATTCCACCAATGGCACAACTGACAACATCAGGCAATTCTTTTCTGGTTTCCCCGATAATACTGATGGGTGTAGTCACTTCATACTTCTTGATGGGAGAGGGATAAAATCCGCCAAATGCGATATACGATGCACCTTCACTGACCGTCCTGCGGACCAGCTCCATCTCGCCATAGCAGGATGCACCAATGATTCTGTCTGGACCGGCCCTTTTGCGAACGAGCGCAACCGACTCATCGGACTCGCCTACGTGTATGCCGTCAACGTCAAGTTCAATGGCAAGATCGACGTCATCATTGATAATAAAAGGGACCTTGTAGCGCCGGCATAGCGCAAACAGTGCTTTTGCCTGTTCCCGACGCAAATCAGGCTGCGCTGTCTTGTGACGGTATTGCACTAAAACGGCACCACCCCGCAAGGCTTTTTCCGTGACGCTGACGAGCTTTTCCGTATCGTCCCAGTCCGGCGTGACAATATAAAGCCCTCTTGGCACTTTTGTAGCTGAACTCATGATCTGACCTTTCCCTGGATGCGGCATGTTTTTCTGTGATCGGGCAGCTGCTGCATTTGCTGCTTCCGTTCCTAGTCTGCAGGCTTGCGTACATGTCTGTCCGGTATGCGCTGTCCCTCTGCAATCGAAAAAGCGCCTGCCAGCATTTCCTGACAGAGCGCCTGCGCCCTGTCGAGCGCCTCTTCCATTTCAAGGCCTCTGGCAAGGTATCCGGCAATCAGTGAGGCAAGCGTACACCCGCTTCCGTGAAAACTCGCATCAAGCCTTTCCCACTTCCAGCTTTTTTCCTTTGATCCGGAAAACCAGCGATTTTCAACCAGCCGCTCGTCTTCACTGTGTCCGCCTTTGATCAGCACATGCTGGCAACCGGCAGCGAGCAGGTACGCGGCCTGCGCTTCAATGTCTTTTGCGTCAGGTGCAAGGCGCGCCGCTTCTGGCAGATTGGGGGTCACAATGTTTGCAAGCGGCAGAAGCGGGCTGATAACGTATTCTGCCCGTTCTACTGCCAGCAGATCTCCAAGTCCGCTTCCGAGTACCGTATCCAGAACCACCAGCAGTTCCGGCTGTTTTTTTCTCAGGCGGACAATGATCTCGGCCAGTACATCCGCATTGGTCCGGTTGCCAATGATACCGATCTTGATTGCACCAATGATCATCTTTTCGGTCAGCACATCTGCCTGATGCCGCCAGATGGCGGGATCAACCGGATGCACGGCGGAAACCCTGTCGTTATCCTGAACGGTCAGTGCCGTGATTATGGGCAGTGCGTGTGCGCCTGCAGCCCCAATGGCATCAATATCGGCCTGAATGCCGGCACCCCCGCTGGGGTCCAGCCCCGCAAATACCAGCACTGTCGGACGTACTGGCGGGAGCAATACTTCTGATTCCTTTTTTTTCACGGATTATCTTTCCCTTGATAAATGTCAGGTCACCAGACCTTCCGTCGGCGAAGATGCAAAACCTGCAAAGCGCTTCTGTATGCGTCCGGCCAAATAGGCCTCGCGCCCGGCCTCGATTGCCAGCTTCATTGCCCGGGCCATACGGACCGGATCTTTCGCTTCGGCAATCGCCGTATTCATCAGAACGCCCTCGCAGCCCAGTTCCATTGCAATGGCCGCATCTGATGCGGTACCCACGCCCGCATCCACAATGATGGGCACAGTGGCCTGCTCGATAATCAGGCGCAGATTCCACGGATTCAAAATACCCATGCCTGACCCGATGAGTGAAGCCAGAGGCATGACTGCCACACAGCCAAGATCTTCGAGCATTTTTGCCTGGATGGGATCATCACTACAGTACACCATCACATCAAAACCGTCCTTGACCAGGACTTTGGCTGCCTTCAGTGTTTCGGGCATGTTCGGAAAGAGTGTTCTTTCATCGCCGAGCACTTCCAGCTTGATCAGATTGTGCCCGCCGAGCAGTTCCCGTGCCAGTTGCAGGGTATAGATCGCATCTTCCGCGTTATAACAACCTGCCGAATTGGGCAGAATCGTAAATTCGGATTGCGGGATCAGATCGAGCAGGTTGGGTTCATTCGGGTTCTGACCGAGATTGACGCGCCGGATGGCAACAGTAATAATCTGTGCACCGCTTGCAACGGTTGCCGCACGTGTCTGCTCCAGGCTCACGTATTTCCCGCTGCCAACCAGCAGGCGTGAACTGTACTCTTTGCCGGCTATTGTTAAAACATGATCCTTGTTCATGGGTTTCCTCAAAAATTTTTTCAGTTGCAACCGGCCTTTTCCGTACCGGTTGTTTTTCCGCTCCAGCGAAAACCTAGCCTCCGCCTATTGCTCTTACGACCTCAACACGATCTCCCGATTCGAGCAGACGTTCGGTCCATCTGCTCTTTGAAATCACCTGGCGGTTTACTGCAATTGCGAGAGCCTGGGCTCCCAGTTGCAGTTCATCAATCAGGCCCTGCAAATTGCAGTTTTCGGCTATGTGACGGGGTTCACCATTCAGTTGTATCTGTATCATCTCTTTTAACTCCTATGATAAAGTTCCGCACCGGACTTGATAAATTCTGACGATCTTTCCTGCATTCCTTCCCGGATGGCATCTTCTTCAGAAATTCCCTTCTTCTGTGCGTAATCACGCACCTCCTGCGAGATTTTCATGGAGCAGAACTTCGGACCACACATGGAACAGAAATGGGACAGTTTGGCAGATTCGGAGGGAAGCGTCAGGTCATGAAACGCTTTTGCCCTGTCCGGATCCAGACCAATGTTGAACTGATCTTCCCAGCGGAATTCAAAACGCGCCTTGGACATGGCATTATCCCGGATCTGCGCACCAGGATGTCCCTTTGCCAGATCTGCTGCATGGGCAGCGAGCTTGTAGACGATAATGCCTTCCTTGACGTCATCCTTGTTGGGCAGCCCCAGATGCTCTTTTGGCGTTACATAGCAGAGCATGGCCGTGCCAAACCAGCCGATCATGGCCGCACCCATCGCCGATGTGATGTGGTCGTACCCGGGCGCGATATCGGTTACCAGGGGCCCCAGTGTATAAAACGGCGCTTCGTGGCACTGCTCGAGCTGGACATCCATGTTCACCTTGATCATGTGCATGGGAACATGACCGGGGCCTTCGATCAGGACCTGGACGTGATGTTTCCATGCGACCTTGGTCAGTTCACCAAGTATTTCCAGTTCACCGAACTGTGCCTCGTCGTTTGCATCATAAATCGAGCCTGGCCGCAGACCATCTCCGAGTGAGATCGCCACATCGTACGCTGCCAGAATCTCGCAGATTTCCTCAAAATTCGTATAGAGAAAGCTTTCCTTGTGATGGGCCAGACACCACTTGGCCATGATGGAGCCGCCCCTTGATACGATACCTGTCAGGCGATCTGCCGTCATCGGCACGTGACGCAGCAGGAGTCCTGCATGAATCGTGAAGTAATCAACACCCTGTTCTGCCTGCTCGATCAGCGTATCCCTGAAGATTTCCCACGTCAGGTCTTCGGCTATACCGTTTACCTTTTCCAGTGCCTGATAGATTGGCACGGTTCCGATCGGAACGGGAGCATTGCGCACGATCCATTCGCGTGTTTCATGAATATGCTTTCCGGTAGACAGATCCATGACGTTGTCGCCACCCCACCGGATGGCCCAGGTCATTTTTTCGACTTCTTCTGCAATACCGGAGGACAGTGCAGAATTACCGATATTGGCATTGATCTTGACCAGGAAATTGCGGCCGATGATCATGGGTTCCACTTCCGGGTGATTGATGTTTGCCGGAATGATGGCGCGTCCGCGTGCAATTTCATCACGCACAAATTCAGGCGTTATCTCCTGGGGAATACTTGCGCCAAAAGACTGACCGGGGTGCTGCCGCATCATGATTCTTGCCATTTTCTCGCCATTGGGACCGGTTGCTTTCAGGCTTTCGATGTATTCTTTCCTGCGCATGTTTTCGCGGATTGCGACATACTCCATCTCCGGCGTGACAATACCCTGTCTTGCATAGTACATCTGTGTGATATGCTGCCCTTTTTTGGCGCGCCTCGGCTTTCTTTTGAGGTTGAACCGCAGTGCGTTCAGTTCGGGATCATCAAGGCGGTCCCTGCCATACTGTGATGACGGGCCGTCGAGTTCTTCCGTATCATCGCGCTCCAGTATCCAGTTGGTGCGGATGGGTTCAAGACCTGAGCGGATATCGACTGTCACATCAGGGTCCGTGTAGGGACCGGATGTATCATAGACATAGATGGGCGGATTTTTTTCCGCGCCATACTGGGCCGGGGTATCGGAAAGCGTGATTTCACGCATGGGAACACGGATGTCCGGGCGTGAGCCAACAACATATATCTTGCGTGAATTCGGAAGCGGTTTTACTGCCGCTTCATCCACAGTTGCAGTTGCTGACAGAAAGGTGGGATTTGCATTCATTGTCAAAAGCTCCATTGTCATCAGTAAAACCGGCAAAGGAACCTTCAAGAATGCGATGCTGGTGATTTTTTTTGCATCGTGACAGTGTTCTTTAAGCTTCCCTACGCTGGCATTATCCAGATCAGGTTCAGAGGGTGTGTCTCGCCCGGCTGTCTCAGCCAGAACCCCTAGCTATCATTTGATGGACATTATAACCGCAAATTTCCGGTTATACACACTAAATGTCCATTATAATCATGATTTTTTCCAAATTATTTTTCATTATGGAACTCGCCAAATCTTACGAACCCGCCGAAATTGAAAAGCACTGGAGAAAGGAATGGGAAGAGCGCGGATATTTCCGTCCTTCAATGGACAGCTCTTTGCCGACTTTTTCCATTCAGCTGCCGCCTCCCAATGTAACGGGTACGCTGCACATGGGACATGCCTTCAATCAGACCATCATGGACGGTCTGACGCGCTATTATCGCATGCGCGGATACAACACCGTATGGATACCGGGTACGGATCATGCCGGTATTGCCACGCAGATTGTTGTTGAACGCCAGCTCGACCGGGATAAGATCTCCCGCCAGGATCTGGGCCGCGAAAAGTTCACGGAAAAGGTCTGGGAGTGGAAGGAAGAATCCGGCTCAACCATCACTGGCCAGATGCGCCAGCTGGGCACGTCCACTGACTGGGACCGCGAATACTTTACGATGGATGAGGCACGCTCTCATGCCGTTACTGAAGCTTTTGTGAGGCTTTATGAAGCCGGTCTGATCTATCGGGGAAAGCGCCTGATCAACTGGGACCCTGTCCTGGGCACGGCTCTCTCGGACCTGGAAGTCATATCCGAAGAAGAAGACGGCTTCATGTGGCACATCCGGTATCCCTTTGCTGACGGGTCCGGTTTTGTAACCGTTGCCACCACACGTCCCGAGACGATGCTGGGAGACACTGCCGTTGCGATTGACCCGACTGATGACCGCTACAGCCACCTGCTGGGCAAAGACCTGCTTCTGCCTCTTGCCGGGCGTCTGATACCCCTGATTGCTGACGAACATGTTGACAAGGACTTCGGTACCGGCTGCGTGAAGATCACCCCGGCTCACGACTTTAACGACTATGCCGTTGGACAGCGCCACCAGCTTGAGATGATCAGTATTCTGACGCTTGACGCAAAAATCAGTGAAAACGCGCCAGCCGCCTATCAGGGCATGGACCGTTTTGATGCAAGACGACAGATCGTGGCTGACCTGGAAGCGCTTGGCCTGCTTGAATCCGTCAGACCTCACCGGCTGACTGTGCCACGAGGTGACCGCACCGGTGTGATCCTGGAGCCCATGTTAACGGACCAGTGGTTTGTCGCCATGACTGTGCCGGATGAAACCAATGCCTTTTACCCCGGCAAATCCATTGCCCAGGTTGCACTTGAAAAAGTCGCCAGCGGCGAGATCCGCTTTGTTCCTGAAAACTGGACGACGACATACAACCAGTGGCTGAACAACATTCAGGACTGGTGCATTTCCCGCCAGTTGTGGTGGGGCCACCAGATTCCGGCCTGGTATGATGATTCGGGCAACATCCATGTTGCCCGCTCCGAAGAAGAAGCAAGGAAAATGGCGCCCGGCAAAAGCATCAGGCGTGACGAGGACGTCCTGGACACCTGGTTTTCGTCTGCGCTGGTGCCTTTTTCGACTGTCGGCTGGCCAGACGGAAGTGCTCCTGAATATGAGATGTTTCTGCCATCAAGTGTTCTTGTGACCGGCTTTGACATCATTTTCTTCTGGGTTGCGCGGATGGTGATGATGACGACCCATTTCACGGGCAGGGTCCCTTTCAGTACGGTATACATTCACGGTCTTGTCCGCGATGCATCCGGTGAAAAAATGTCCAAGTCCAAGGGCAATACGCTCGATCCGATTGATCTGATCAATGGCATTGATCTGGAATCCCTGGTTCTTCAGAGAACGACCGGGCTCATGAATCCGCGGGAAGCTGTGAAGATAGAAAAGGCCACCCGCCGTGATTTTGCCCTGGGCATTCCCGCATTTGGCACTGATGCGCTTCGCTTTACCATGGCCAGCTATGCTTCTTTGGGCCGGAACATCAACTTTGATCTGCATCGCTGTGAGGGTTATCGCAATTTCTGCAACAAGTTCTGGAATGCGGCCCGGTTTGTTCTGATGAACATGGATGGGACACCCGGGTTGCCGGAGGCCAGTGCAAAAGCCCCGCTTTCGATGGCTGACCGCTGGATTGTCTCGCAGTTCCAGCGGACGGTCTCCGAAGTTGAACGGGGTTTTGCCGAATACCGGTTTGACAATATTGCCTCTGCCATCTATCGCTTTGTGTGGGATGAATACTGTGACTGGTATCTTGAAATGGCCAAGGTTCAGATAGCCGACGGTCCGGTATCAGGTCTTCGTGCGACCCGCAGCACCCTGCTTGATGTTCTGGAAGAGACACTGAGACTTGCCCACCCGATTATTCCGTTCATTACCGAGGAGCTCTGGCAGAAGGTTGCTCCCTTGACGGGTGTGAGTCTGAAGGATGCGAACGAATCCATCATGCTCAGGGATTATCCGGTATTTCAGCCGCAAAAAATTGATGCCGAAGCCGAGAGCTGGATGCTGCGCTGCAAGGCCCTGATTGATGCAGCCCGCACTCTGCGGGGTGAGATGCAGCTCTCTCCTGCCCGGCAGGTCCCTGCTCTCATAGCGCCTGCCTCTTCTTCGGAGAAGGACCTGATTGCCTCTTTTATTCCGCATATGCAGGCACTTGCCCGTTTGTCCGGGATTGAAATTGTTGATGCCCTGCCCGACTCGCCTGCTCCTGTTCTGGTTGTTGACCAGTGTCGGCTCATGCTTGTCGTTGAAATTGATGTTCAGGCTGAACGTGACCGGCTTGAAAAAGAGGCAAACCGCCTGCAGGCCGAGATTGACAGGGTAGGCGCAAAGCTTGCAAATGAGAATTTTGTGACCCGTGCACCGGAAAACATCGTTTCGCAGGAGCGCTCGCGCCTTGCGGGCTTTACTGCAACAAAAGAAAAGG
>Ga0099364_10003938_pt1 | contig 22671 bp, 17 predicted proteins | sample TergutTh196P3_FD_73070 | JGI IMG/M metagenome (GOLD analysis project Ga0099364, IMG submission 73070) | Microcerotermes parvus P3 segment gut microbial communities from Pointe-Noire, Republic of the Congo - Th196 P3 | ecosystem: Host-associated > Arthropoda: Insects > Digestive system > Gut ...
TCACCTGCATACGCTGCTAAAACGTTTATGAATACAGCTTCTTAACTAATGCTTCAACCATTTCAAAGCCAACATCATCATACGCAGTCAACAAAATCTGATTTTTAACAAAGCAAACTCCGTTTTCACCAAAATCAATATCCTCATCGTCCACAATATCTTTAAAGTAAATCTCGCCAATATCGAACAATTCAATTTCCTCATCATTTTCGTTTTCACCGGAACTGTTTGTATCACCGGGATTTTTCGGCTCTTCCGGTTCGTCTTGCGAGGTGTCGCCGCTATCAAAGTCCGGACCTATTTCAAACTTAAGCGGCGCGAAAAGTGTGTCACCTGCAACTATATAGCCGAACGAAGTTCTGTGTCCTGCCCATATTTCGCGGTTCCAACCGGCATGGGTTATTATGTACTCTGTGTCGTTATTCTCAGAAATTTCGCCGTTCCAAATCGTGATAATGTCGCCGCTCGCATCGAATTTTAATGCCCAGTCAACAAGATTTTCATCGCTTGTGTTGATTAGTGTTACGCTTATATTTTGATGCCCTTGCCATTCGGCATCTATAAAATATTCAACCGTATAGCCGTTATAGATATATGTTGAAATGTTATTTGCAAAAACGGGAACACCCGCAAACAATGAAACAAATATTAGCGTTGCTAAAACGCCCGATATGGTCTTTTTTGTTCTTTTAAACATAATTTTATTCTCCTGTTATTTATAAATTTTAGTTTTTATAACGAACCTGTCGGATTCAAATTCGGCTTGTACCAACTATCATAATCTACCTCAAAATAACCTTCATGATACATACCATTTGTACTCCCTTTACGATACATTTTAAAAGGAATTGTTTCTATGAGCCATTCATATATTTTCTCTGCATTCTGGCTTGTGTTGTCAAGTTTTGAATCACCTCGCCCTTTTAATAAAATAACCTCCAATTCACCGCACAAAGTCTTTTTTATTCCGTAATAATTAGCATTCCCCCACTCGTCATCTGTGAACATAAATAAAAAATCTCCTTCCTTTTGATACGCCACATCATCATAAAATGATATTCTGCTGTTTTCATCAATCTTTTTTAATGTCGTGTAATAACGTTCAATCTCCTTTAATTCGACTTTGCGTTTTGTGCTGTTTGCGTTTTCAATTATTTTTTCAAAATTATGCATAGCAATATTGATGTCAAAGATAGCAATATTGTCAGGGAATTTTTCATCGCTAACGTACATAAGCATATTTTCACATTTGAATGAGAACTCTTTTATATTCCCTTTATTATCAATGAAAAGTCCGCTTATATCATTTGTTTTGACTGCTCCATAAGTCAACAGTAAAAAAACAATCTCCGGCGCATCGGGTAATAATACCGGCTCTTCTGCTTTTTTGACTATTATGTTAAATTTGAGCGTTGATTTTCCTGCTGTTGCGGTGACGGTTGCTTTTCCCTCGGCTATGCCTTTGATTTTTCCTGTTTTGCTGACCATGACGATATTTCTGTCGCTTGTGCGCCATTTTGTGGCGAAACCCTCTTTTGGGGTTACTCGAATCTGCCGAATTTCATCTACAGAGATGGTTATGTCTACGGCTGTGGCGGCTTTTGCTGAAACAGGAAATATAAATAGGATTAGTGTTATAGATAATGTTGTGATAATTGCTATTAACTTTTTCATTTTTTTCAGTTCACCTCTTTCTTACATTCCAAAATCTTCCTATTTTCTATTATAAATTATTTTCTAATTTTTGTAAATGCACAAACTACACAATGTTTTGTGTGGGTTTTGATTGTTTTTTGGCTGAAATCCCTATTTTCAAGCGCAACTGCTATAAAACGCCCATCTCCCCACCCCACCCTCACCCATTTTTGCAAGACATTCCAACCAAAACACCACCGCCCAACACAAAAGCCGGGCGGTGTATAATTTTCGGTGTTCATTCGGGACGAGCAAGCCCGTCCCCTACATAACTGTCAACTCTCAATTGTCAACTGTCAACTGTATAAAACGCCTTCCGGCACGTAATTTTAGCCGCAGAGGTTCCTGCCCGCAAATATTTCACGGAAAGTTTTCTCTGCTAATTTGGACCTAACTATATTATATATTCTCAATGCACTTGCTTTATGATTATTATTTGAAATTTTTCTTGAAATATACATGACATTTGCTTTGTGCAATTTGCACAATTTTGTAATAAGTTCTTGTAAATTTAGGAAATATGTGTTAGAATGATAATAGATTGTTAACAAAAATAAACTAAAAGCGAGGCTATGCGATGCTTATATTTAAATGTAAAATGTGTGGCGGCGACATACACGCTGAGAGCGGTGTGTCTTTTGGAACATGCGATTCATGTCAGACCACCTCAACCCTACCGAAAGCAAACGATGAAAGGCTTGTTAATCTTTTTAACCGCGCCAATCGCCAAAGGCAGTTAAACAATTTTGACAGGGCTTTAGCAAATTATGAAAATATATTAATTGAAGACCACACCAACGCCGAGGCCCATTGGTGCGCAGTTTTATGTCGTTATGGCATTGAATATGTCGAAGACCCAAAGACCCGTGAGCGCGTTCCGACTTGCCATCGAGTTCAGTCTGAGTCAATACTGTCAGATTCTGATTATAAAGCCGCTTTAGAATACGCGCCTGACAGCTATGCGCGTGAATTATACGAAACCGAAGCCAAAAAAATCAGCGAAATTCAAAAAGGAATACTCGCTATTTCTAACCGGGAAGAGCCTTATGATGTGTTTATCTGCTATAAGGAAACTACCGATGGTGGTTCGCGGACAAAAGACAGCACTTTGGCGCAAGATATATATTATCAGTTGGATAAAAAAGGCTATAAAGTGTTTTTTGCGCGGATAACCCTTGAAGGAAAGTTAGGAAAGCAATATGAACCCTACATATTCGCAGCATTGAACAGCGCGAAAGTCATGCTTGTTATAGGAACTAAGCCGGAATATTTCAACGCTGTTTGGGTCAAAAACGAATGGAGCAGATTTCTCACGCTAATGAAAAAAGAACGCTCGAAACTGCTCATTCCCTGCTACCGTGATATGGATGCATATGACATTCCCGACGAATTATCTATGTATCAAAGCCAAGACATGGGGAAAATAGGGTTTATTCAAGATTTAATTCACGGGGTTAAAAAAGTTCTTAACGCTGACAGAAAAGCCGATAATCTCTCGCAAAACATAGATACGCTCGTGAAACCTGCCGTGCCGGGCATTGAGTCGTTGATGAAACGCGCATATTTCTTTTTAGAAGACGAGGATTGGGAACAAGCGTTTGTCTACTTTAACAGGGTGCTTGATATTGACCCGGAATACGCTCCCGCATATATCGGGAAAGTTTTAAGTGAGTTAAATTTTAAGGATGAGGTAGATTTTCAAAACTATGATGGCACGTTAGATTCAAAGCCTAATTTTCAAAAAGCCTTACGTTTTGCCGATGTCAACTACAAGAGAACAATTGAAAGATACAACGAGATTGCTCAAAAAAATGGAATAGTGAAAAAAGCAAACGAAAAACTCTCTGATGTAAAATCTTATAACGAAACGCTAAAAGAATTAGATAAAATCCGTGATTATGAAGAAGCCGATGGCTTAATCACTCAAATGGAAAGCAACGTTAGAATTTATGCGGAAAATCTTTTAAGCCGTTCTCATACCACTCTTGCAATATACGATGAAGAAATTAGAATGTTAGAAAAATTGGGGACTTTCGGAGAAGTTGATAAATGTGTTGAAAAACTCCGTGTGGAAGCAGAAAAACTCAGAAAAATAGCAGAGCGAATAAGTGAAGGGAAAATATTAAAAAAAGCAGCCGAAGAACGCCTTGAAAAAGAGTATGGCGAAAGGTTGAGCGAATTAAGAAAAAAACGACGTGAAGCAGAAAGCAAGGCCATGAAAGCAACAATCTTTAACAAATCCAAAGGCGAAGCAGAAGTAGTAAAGGTCTATAGCGAAATAAAAGATATGAAAAAACACTATGAAAATAAATTAGACATTTTAAAAAACACAGACCCAATTTGTTTTTTAGAAGGGCGAGAGCCTATTTAAATAAATTAGACAGGAGAAATTTATATGGCACTAAGAAAAACGTTTTCTATCGCTGATGTCATCAAACACGAAGGCAATAACGACACTTTCATTTGGAAGCACCCGTGCGAAGATTTTAACACGGGCAGTCAGCTTATCGTCCACGAAAGTCAAGAAGCCGTGTTCTACATGAACGGGCAAGCACTTGACGTTTTCGGGCCGGGGCGACATACGTTAGAAACACAGAATCTGCCGCTTGTCGGAAAGTTTTTTAAAGAACCCACAGGAGGGCAAACCCCGTTTCATTGCGAGGTGTATTTTATAAATAAAACCGAGCAATTAGCGATTAAATGGGGGACAGATACTAAACTTGAATATGTCGAGCCTGCATATAATTTCCCGATTCAAATCGGCGCGTCGGGTGAAATGGCGTTGCGAGTTGACGATTCCGCGAGACTGTTAATTAAAGTCGTGGGAACTGAAAAAGGGATAACCCAACAAGGTTTCGTGCAAAAAATGCGCATGTTCTTGATGGCAAGAATCAAAGCGCACCTTGCAAACTATATTAAACGTGAAAAAATTAATATATTCGAGATTGACGAGCGTTTAATAAACATTTCAGAAACACTGCACGAGCAATTTAAGCCGGACTTCACAGATTACGGCATGTCAATGGAGCGTTTCTTTGTCACGACAATAGTCAAGCCCGAAGAAGACGGAAATTACAGAAGGTTTAAAGAGTTGCATTTTCGCCAATACGCCGAGGTTGCCGAAGCACGATTACGTCAGCAAACGAGCGTGATTGACCAAGAAACACAAAAGCAACGTATGATTTTAGAAGCCGAAGGAATAGCACAAAAACGCGCGTTAGAGGGCTATTCTTATCAAGAAGAGCGCGGTTTTGATGTTGCCGAAAAAGTGGCTTCAAACGAAGCTGTCGGGGGAATGGCGAATGCAGGAATGGGTTTAGGCATGATGGCAGGTGTCGGCATGGGGGTCGGCGGTGCAGTCGGCGGGGCTGTTGGTGGCATGGTGCAGGATACTATGGGTAATATGGCGTTTGGCGGTGGGCAACAACCTCAAGTTCCGCAACAAGCCATTCCGCCACAAACAACAAAAACTTGTCTTAAATGTAACAATCAATTGCCGCCCGAGGCTAAATTCTGTCTTGAATGTGGAGCCTCGATGATAAGAAAATGTTCAGTGTGTGGAACAGAAATACCGCAAGGCGGCAAGTTTTGCCCTGAATGCGGACATAAATTATAAATGAGGTAAATCATTGTGAAAAATCAAAAAACAAACATTATCGCAATAGCGTTAATAATGGCGGCAATGGCTTCTGCTTTATTTCTTGTCGTGAATGTGACGGCTGTGTTTGTGACAGCTTATATAGTTTTGCTAATAGGCATTTCCGGGCTTTGCTTTGGCAGTTTTTATCTAATTGCAAGCAAGAAGAGCTACCCGTGGTTTGCATCGTTTCCGATAACGATTTGGCGATATTTGATTACGCAGATTTTAGTGTCGGCTATAGTTGTTATAAGTGAAAATTTTGCTGTTTTATCAATCCAATTGAGCTGGTTTATATTAATTCATGTTATCCTGTTAGGCTTTTTCTCATCTCTCTTAATTTTGCAAAAAGGCGGCAAAGACATTATTCAGCCGTTGGAAGAGCGAGCAAAAGAAAAATACGCTGATTTTCGTTTAATACAGCTTGACGTAGAAACTATAAAAGCACGCGTGCCAAATCAAGCCGAAGAAATTCAAGCGGTTATAGACGCACTGCGATACAGCTTACCTACAAGCCACGACTCTATAGCGCAATATGAAAATAAAATCAAAGACAGCGTGGTTATGCTTGAGCAAGCCGCCGAAAGCAACGATAATGCAAAAATATCAGAGCTGTGCAATACGCTGTTAAGGCAGATTAAAGACAGGAATAATCGGGCTAAGACTGTAAAATAAACGAAAACCACGGGATGGGTGCTTAATAAAAAGACAAAATCTGCTTTCGCTCGTTGCAACTACACCCCCCACCTACAACTAATCCCAACAATCTCCACCGGCACACCGATTATCTGCACATCAAACTTCAAACTCGTTTCAACTAAGGTACTCGCATTATGAATACGAAAGCTGAACTGCCAGCCGCCGTCCAAGTACAGCTCGACCGTGTTCGTGCTGTTTGGCTTGAAGCATATATCGACAATGCGTGTCGGCAGATTAGCGACCGGGATTGTTTGCGCAGGCTGTGATTTTCGCCCCGACTGATTTAACATACCGCGCAGATTAAACGTCTGTATCTGAGTTATTTGCTTCCTGCCAAGCCCGATTACCTTGTAAAAATCAAATTGCCCGAGAAGATACTCCACCATTTTAGCAGGGACACCGCCACAAACCGCATTTCTTCTTCGTATTTCGTTCATGAACGCGTTCAAAAGCGGAACGTAAACATCTTGCTCCTTTGCAGGCAAGTCGACCCATTTCGCGCCTTTGTCCTTTTTGGATTGCAGATAATCAAAAATAGGCTTAATATCAGCCCAATACTGCGGCGAGCATTTCACCCCAAACCACTTCTGCCCGAAATCCAACGACTTTGATAACCTGCTGTGTTTAACGGCAAAGTGATTATGTTTAAGGCTCAACCCTATCTCCCATTTAATGCCGCAACGAATTATCAGAACATCGCGAACATCGCCGCTTTTCCCTGCTTCGTCTGTTTGGATTTTCAGCGTGAGAACATCGCCGTTTTCTTCAAGAATGAGCGGTTCTAAATCGAATATCGTCTGCATTGCCGCACTCGCGCCAACAGCATAAGCCGCTTGCAAGTCTTTGCTTATAGTCTGCCAAGCGTTTTGCGCGGCTTTGAAACTGCTGTTTTTCTCAACAACAACTTCACGCTTTTTTGAAATCTCTTTTTCTAAAGTCAACAGCCACACATATTCATAGGCGCGACCTTGATTATTACTCTTGCTCATTCTCCGACAACCTCCGAGAATTTCACAGAGAACTGAGGAATGTGTATCTGCGTAGTTGTTCTCTGTGAGCGGCTGAACGCTTTCATAATCGCAGTTGCCATTTGGTACGCGAAGTCCACCGGAACGGCGTTGCCGACCATTTTATAGCCGTCGTCAACATTAGTATAAATAAACTCAAAATCATCGGGGAAAGTCTGCAATCTCGCACACTCCCTAACAGTCATTCTGCGGTATAAATGCTCCTGCCCCTCGACAAAAATGTGACGATTTTTGCCGACATTCGGCATAATCGGGGCTTGTGGGTGAAGTTGTGCCTGTCTGCCGCTTGCTTGCACGGTGAATCCGCACTCGTCCCATTGCCGCACACGGTTTCTGCTCATAAATATAGTTGAAAAACCGCCTGTATAATACTCATGGTTCATAACGCAGACAAGCGGATTAGCCTTGTTCTTCGGCAATGCCGGAACAGGGCTGTTCCTTAAATCATATATCACATCTTTTAATGTCTTCTTTACACCAATCTGCACAGGGAGCGTGAAATCCACCGATACATCTTTTCTGAAACCGATATAAAACACGCGCTTTCTGTTTTGCGGAATACCGTAATCAGATACGTTTACGAGCGTTACCATTAAATCATATCCGCAATCAACCAAAAGTTTTTTTATGTTATTAACGGCTTCCTCATGCCTTTTATGTAGCATACCGACAACATTTTCGGCTAAAAAAAACTTAGGTTTCTTTGCGCGGAGTATGCGGATATAATCGTAAAACAGCTTACCTCGAGAATCGTCTATGCCTTTCAACGCACCCGCTTCCGACCACGATTGACAAGGTGGTCCGCCGATTATGCCGTCACAATCGGGGACTTCGTCTGCCGATATTTTCCTTATATCACGTTTGTCCAAAAAGCCGGCGTGGTTTTTTTCGTATGTTTCCCAAATACTCGAATCGTATTCGTTGGCATAGATAACATCAAAACCGGCTCTCTCAAAACCTAAATCTAAACCGCCCGCACCTGCGAATAAACTTACAATTTTCATTAATCCACCTTATTTGTTCAAGATATAGCTTCACGTTCACCATTATACCACAACCACTGCTCATTGTCAAGCGTTTTCACGAAAATATTTCCAACTGAAAGTTGTAAAATTAATTGTCCTTGTTTTCCTGATAAAATATTTTTCTTCAAGCCGCCGAAAACAACGATAATGCAAAAATATCAGAGCTGTGCAATACGCTGTTAAGGCAGATTAAAGACAGGAATAATCGGGCTAAGACTGTAAAACCCTTGTAATTTCATCACTGAGCATTTTTGCCGCTTCTGCTGATGTGGCTGTGTTCGCGCTAACTCTTGCGAAAGTTCTGTAATAAACGCCGTCTTCAAATCTGAGCTCGGCATCTTCAAACAAGGGGTCAAGTGGGAACTGAACCCAATTTAGAACCTTTTGATTGGCTTCTGTAGTAAGTTCATCTAACAAGCCTTGGTTTCTTGTGTTTTCAAGGGCTTTTCTTGAAAGCGGAATGCCGCGTTCTGAACCCATGATTGAAGTGCCTACATCATCGTTCAAGAGAAACTCAATTAGTTTAGCAGAATTTTCTTTGTCATTGGCGGTTGTAGCTATGCTGAACACCATTGAAATTTTTGAAAAGCCATAGCCTTGATGGGTGAATGGACCGCCAAAGTCCGGGAAAAAATCGCCCAAAACAAGCCTTTGGTCGGAGTCTAAAGCTATTTCGTATTTGGGGGCAAAAGAATCCCACTCAAAGACACCGCCGTAACGCCCGTCAATCCATTTTGGGTTTACGTCAAGATATTGCGCACCGTCACTTGTGAGTTGAAATATAGTCGGGATAACACCTCTTTCTTCCCACTCGGTAAACAAGTCATAGCCCACGGCGATTTCGCTCTCGCTATATTGCAAAACATTGTTAACCACCCACGGCTTGCCATAGATTGATTGAAGATAATACACCATTAAAATCATGCGGTCATATTCGCCTAAAACCAATGGGAAATGGTCGTCGCCTAAGTTATTTTTAATTGCTGTAGTTGCCGTATAAAGTTCTTCTAATGTTTTAGGGACTGAAGTACCCGCCCTTTCAAACGTAGCTTCGTTCCAAAGGAACAAACGCCCTGAAGTGGAAACGGGAATCCCTAAGATTTCCTCATTGATTACACATTGTTTAATTGCATAATCGGGGAATTGTGTGAGTTCAATGATGTCTGAAAAATCGTTCAAATCAGTCAACACGGGATTTTGCCCGAAATTTGTGAACAGGTATAACCAATCCCAGCTAAGTTGGCAAACATCAGAAGCTGTGCCGGACATAAGACCTGTCGCCATATACTGTTCCCAACCGTCCCACGCGCCAAAATGCGCGCTTGTTTTAATGTCGGGGTTTAACTCTTCAAATTTTGCAAGAGCTTCGTTTGTTGCTTCGTGTCTCCATTCGCCGCCCCACCATGATATAGTGATTGGTTGTTGTTGTGTTTGGGAAACATATTCCTCATCACTTGAACTATCTATGTCTTCTATGTCGATAAAATCATCATCTACATAATAATCCAAATCTTCCGGAACATCTATCTCATCAAACGGGGAATTTCTTGCTGTAAAGTTACAAGCCGCAAGGCTCAATAAGAGCGCGGCTATAGTTAAAAGCATGATGAACTTTTTCATTTTTTATACCAACTTTCTTTACAAAAATTGATAGTTGGCAGTGGTATAAGCCCACTGCCAACATCATTATTCATGAGAAACTAATTAAAAAAACCGTGCATGAATTGTGAGAATGCTATTATAAGCCCTGCGAAAACTATTGATACTATGCTTAACAGTTTAATCAAAACGTTTAGTCCGGGGCCCGATGTGTCTTTGAAGGGGTCGCCTACCGTGTCGCCCACAACGGCGGCTTTATGAGCATCTGAGCCTTTGCCGCCTAAGTTGCCTGCTTCGATGTATTTTTTAGCGTTATCCCATGCGCCGCCGGCGTTCGCCATCATGATTGCCATTATGAATCCGGCTGCCAATGAGCCGGCTAACATTCCGACAACACCGCTCACCCCGAGAAGAAGCCCGACAACAACGGGGACAACCACTACTATAACTGCCGGAGGTACCATCTCTTTTTGCGCGCTCTTGGTGCAAAGGTCAACACAGGCTTTATAGTCTGCTTTTGCCTTTCCTTCCATAAGCCCCTTAATTTCTTTAAACTGACGGCGAACCTCAACCACTATGCTTTGAGCCGCTCTGCCCACAGCTTTCATCGTAAGTGCGGAGAACAAAAACGGTAACACCGCGCCGATGAGCAACCCGATTAGCACTTGTGGGTTAGTGATTTGCAAATTCATGATTTTGTCCATTTCCGCTTGAGCGGCCGCCGCTACAGCCTCAGCTGTAAGTCCTGCTTTATCTATTCCCTCAGCAATTATATCTCGAACACGCTCAATGTAAGCAACAATAAGTGTGAGTGCCGCAAGCCCTGCCGAACCAATCGCAAAGCCTTTTCCGGTGGCGGCTGTGGTGTTGCCCAACGAGTCGAGAGCATCTGTGCGTTCGCGAACTTTGGGGTCCATTTCAGCCATTTCGGCGATACCACCCGCGTTGTCTGCTACGGGACCGTATGCGTCAGAAGCTAAGGTGATTCCGAGAGTTGAGAGCATAGCGACTGCCGACAGCCCTACGCCGTAGAGACCTTGTGCGAAACTGCCGCCGAAAAGCCCTTCTGAAAAATCAAGGCTTCCGCCCGCGGCGAAGAAACTCACCATAACAGAAATGCCGACAATAACAACAGGGGCAACGGTTGAGAGCATACCTAAAGACAAACCGTTAATAAGAATCGGCCCCGCCCCCATTTGGCTTGATTCAGAGAGTTTTTGTGTCGGCTTATATGTGTCAGATGTGTAATATTCGGTGAATGTGCTGATAAGAACCCCGGCAACAAGCCCTGAGAGAATGGCAAAATAAACCCCGATAAACTCTTGCCCTAACAAGAACCAAACAACAGGGAACGCCGCCGCAACAACCAAACCTGATGCGACATAAGAGCCTTTTCTCAATGCTTTGAGTAATGACTTCTGCGAAGCATCTTCACCGGTGCGGACGAAGAAAGTCCCGATAATTGAAACCAAAACCCCGACAGCCGCCAACACTAACGGAACAGCCGCCGCCGCCACAGGTCCCGGCCCGACAATCTCACCACCGCTGAAGAAAGCGGGAACTGCCAACGCAAGGGTTGCAACAATCGAAATTACATACGACTCATAAAGGTCAGCCCCCATTCCGGCAACATCGCCCACGTTGTCGCCCACGTTGTCGGCAATAACAGCAGGGTTGCGCGGGTCATCCTCGGGAATTCCCGCCTCGACTTTACCAACGAGGTCAGCCCCAACGTCAGCCGCTTTGGTGAATACACCGCCGCCGACACGGGCAAACAATGCCATACTCGATGCCCCAATTCCGAAAGTAAGCATAACGGGCGCAATCTGCGCGATTTGAGCGTTAGCATCAACTATATTGACACCATCTATAGGGAAGAACACGTATTTAAGTAAGAAATACCAAACCGACAGGTCGAAAAGCCCCAACCCGACAACGATAAACCCCATGACAGAGCCTGATGCAAACGCAACACGCAATCCCTTGTTAAGTCCTTCAGAAGCGGCTTGAGCCGTTCTCGCGTTGGCAGATGTGGCGATTTTCATGCCCAAAAATCCTGCCGTCCCCGAGAACAGACCACCCGTGAGGAAAGCAAACGGTGTGAAAACGTTAAGTAAGCCGAAAAACGACATTACCCCCAAAACCACAACCATAATCCCAAAGAAAACAGCAACGCCGGTATATTGGCGTTTAAGAAACGCCCCCGCGCCCTCGCGGACCGATTTTGCTATTTCTTTCATCTTGTCAGTCCCCTCTGAGAACTTAAAGACACTCTTTGCCTGAAGCGCGGCGAAAAGCAACGCCAAAAGCGCCCCCGCCGGGGCAAGAAAGAACATTAACTCATTGAAATTGAATTCCATAATAATGAAAACCCTCCTTTTATTTTACCAATATAAGGACATTATAACATAATTTTAAAAGGCAGTCAATCTATTTTGAAAAAATGTTTGGCGATTTGTGTAAGCTTTAAAAAGAACTCTTATTTTTATCTAAATATAAAAACTTGACAAGCTCTAATTAATATGTTAAAATAAAGAAAATTTATTTGGGGGAAATATATGATTTGGCGGCAGAATACAGCTTACCCGTAATGATTCACCATAACATTGCAGAGCATTATAGAGATGAACTCATTTATTTAGAAGAAATGCAACGAGCACTCGCGCATAACAGAAACACAAACATCATTTGGGCGCACGTGGGAATTTCGCGGCGCATTGAAATCCCGGATTTGATTGAAGTTACACGTGAGTTGTTAACAGAAAACAATAATCTCTATTATGATATTTCATGGATTGTGTTTGAGGAATATATTCTCACAGATTTAGAAGGTTGGGCCGCGCTTATTACCGAGTTCCCCGAACGCTTTATGGTTGGCAGCGACATTGTGGGACACTGGGACAGATATGCGGAAGAAATAACGAAATTTCATACGCTTTTAGAGCTTTTAGATGATGAAACGGCGCAGATGTTAGCCGCAAAAAACATTGTCGACTTAGTGAAAATAGCGGAAAACGGGACCGAAAAAAGAAGGGAGAACCCACCTGTTTTCGCCGAAAATGTACCGACTTCAAATAGCACAGATAACACAGAAAATAGCTTATCAAGCAGCACGATTACTGTTCCCCCAACAGACCAAGAAAACACTTCACCCACTGTTTCAAATGTATTGATAATAATAGCTATAATTTTTTCTGCTGTTGCCGCCTTGATTTCTTTAATCACGCTTTTTATAGTCAGCAAAAAAGCAAAGCATGTAAAGTTTAAAGAGTAAACACCACCGCCCGGCACATAAGTGTCGGGCGGTGTAGCTATCATAAATTTAAATCCGTCCGCGCAAGCGGACACCACAATTGTCAATTGTCAATTGTACATTGTCAATTGTTCGTCAATTGCAAAACAACCACCTCATTCGGGTTTAAAAAGCGTGGTATTCCTCTTGTGTTTCGGGTTAGGCCTGCGCTTATGATTAGTCTTTTGTTGTCTAATATATACTCACCCCCGAAATATTTCGGGAAAAAGCCTTGTCCGCTGGCGTAGAGAGCGGCGTTGAACATCGGGAACGCCGCCTGCCCCCCGTGGGTGTGCCCGCTTAACATCAAGTCAAATTTTGTCCGTTTGAACACCTTTAGAAACTCGGGCTTGTGTTGAAGCAGAATATTATATCCACGTGCGTCTGCCATTTGGTTTATTTTGAGATATTGTCGCCTAAATTCTTTCTTGCCTGTTGACACATCGTCAACGCCGAACAAGCCAATGTTTCCGGGGAGTTTAACTCCTTTGCCGTCTAATACGCGAATACCGAGTGACTTCAACGTCTCTTTTATTTCGTTGGCTTTTTTCTTAGACTTACGGCGTTTTTTGCCGGTAATGAGATATTCGTGATTGCCCGTAACAAAAAAGCAGGGATACCGCGCACTCAACGCCGACATAAGCTGATATGAGCGGGTGTTATCAAACCTGTCGTCAACCATATCGCCCGACATTACAACTATGTCGGGTTTTTGTTTCGCTATGCAGTCTAACAACATTTTCTGCTCTTTTCCGTAGCTCACACTATGCAAATCCGCTAAAAGAACTATCGTAGTATTTTTTTTGATTTTGCTGCTTTTAATAACGTGTCTTGTAACCTTCAGCTTAGCATAAAAGAATAGGTAAATTAACATTCCAACCAAAAAAATTATTATCTTCAAGCTTTTTCACCTCGTATTTTGTTTATTTTAGCATACATTATTTTGAGGTATATTATACATAAAACAAGGGTGACAGTTTCGGCGATGGGGAATGACCACCAAACAAACGCCGCCCCTAACGTGTTCGTCAAGATATAGGACATCGGGATTATAACCAAAAACTGCCGCACAACCGATGCCGACATGCTTAAAACACCGCGCCCCAAAGCTTGGCATACCGCCAACGAGACTATATTGAATCCAGCGAAAATATAACAAAGACTTAAGATTCTCAAAGCCGGAATGCCAATCTCTAACATCTGTGGTGAGGCGTTAAAAATCAGTAAGAGCCGTTCGGCAAAAAACGACATAACCGCAAGCCCCGAGAGCATTATAACAACGGCGTAAGTGATTGCAAGCTTAATTGCTTTTTTTATGCGCTTTTTAAAGCCCGCGCCATAATTATACGCAATGATTGGAATAAGCCCGTTGTTCATTCCAAAAACCGGCATATAAATAAAACTTTGAAGCCGAAAATAAACCCCCAAAACAGCCGCCGCGCTCTCTGAAAAGTTGATTAAAATATTGTTAAGGGTGAACAGCATGAAAGCCCCCGAAAAGTCCATTATAGCAGACGGCGCGCCCACTTTATAAATTCGCTTGACTATAGCGGCATACGGCAGAATATTTTTAATTTTAAGCCTTATATCGCTGTTAAATTTTAAGTTAATAATCAATGCGACGATTGCGGCGACACACTGTGCAATTACACTCGCCAACGCCGCCCCACGAACGCCCATGGCGGGAAGCCCTAAGTTTCCGAAAATTAAAACCCAATCCAAAAAAATGTTTAAGACTGCCCCCGTGATTTGGCAAATCATTGAATATGCCGTTCGCCCCGTTGCCTGGAGCAGTTTCTCAAAGACAATCAAGAAAAATATTCCAAATGAAAATCTGGTGGTAATGGCAAGATATTCGCGCCCTAACTCTATTATTTGGGGATTGTCTGTTTGCGTTTCATAATAGAGTTGCGCGCAGAAAATCCCGAAAGAAAGAACAACCAAATAACCGATAAGTGTCAGGAAAATTGCATTCGCTGCCACCTTATCGGCCTCTTCAAATTTTTTCTCGCCCAAACGTTTTGAAAGAAGCGCGTTTATACCGACACCCGTTCCCGAATTAATTCCGATAATCACTATGTGAATCGGGAAAAATAGGGTCACCGCAATCAAAGCTTCTTCGCTTATTTGCGCGACAAAAAAGCTGTCAACAATATTATACATTGCCTGAATAATCATAGACACCATCATCGGCAACGCCATCGTCACCAACAACCGATTAACCGGCATAACCCCCATTTTATTTTCAGAGGGCACTTTTACATCCAAACTTTTATTATTCATAATATACCATTTTATACTAAAACCCCAAATAAGTCAAGCCCTATTTGAATACAATTCACGCCTTTAAAGCCTCAACCCCCCACAAACGTAAGAAAAGAAGGTATTGCGCTTTGTGGGAATTTATGTTATACTTATATTTAGCTGATAGCGAGTTAAAAAAACCATAAAATTTAAAGGAGAAAAAAACGGCTATGAAATTTTCAAGAATAACGGCATTGGCGGTTGTCACGGCATTGTTTTTAAGCCTGACGGTTGCCTGTGAAACGGCTCAAGAGCCAAACAATGTTTCCGACACAGATGAAAACGGCAGTGTGAGCCAAACGACTGACACCGGCGAAAACACACAATCAGACAGCTTAGACTTAAACGCTGACATTAAAGGGGCAACCGAACATACGAGTGAACTCAATCACTCATGTTATGAGCATTTAGACTTCAACGATGAGCGAGAGTTTGAAAAAGCACAAAGAGGTTTAATTGCCGCGCCCGAACAATTAGAAATACACGATAGTGAAGGCAAATTGGTTTACAGCCAAAAGGCGTTTGAATTTGTTAAAGACACCGAATCGCCCGACACAGCTAACCCGAGTTTGTGGCGGCACACTCAACTTAATCACAATTACGGGCTGTATGAGGTTACAGAAGGCATTTATCAAGTTCGTGGTTATGACTTAACCAATTTTACCTTTATAGAGGGTGAAACGGGTTGGATTGTTTTTGACACGGGAACAACCGTTGAAACTATGCAGGCGGCTTTGGCTTTCATAAATGAAACTCTCGGCGAAAGACCGGTTGTTGCTGTTATTGTAAGCCATTCTCACGGCGACCATTACGGTGGGCTTAGAGGTGTTGTAAGCGAAGAACAACTCTTATCGGGTGAAATCCCCATAATCGTTCCCGAAGGCTTTGAAAAAGCCGCAATCAGCGAAAACCTATACGCCGGTTCGGCTATGTTCAGACGGGCGTTTTATCAATACGGTTACCTGCTTCCACCCCCCGGCCCGCAAAGCAAGCTTGCTATAGGCTTGGGTACCGAAACACCGGACGGTTTTAATTCATACTTAGCCCCGACAGACCATATAACATACACCGGCGAAACACGGACTATTGACGGCGTTGAGATGGTTTTCCACATGACCCCCGGGACGGAAGCTCCTGCTGAAATGAACACCTGGTTCCCTGCTAAAAACGCGCTTTGGATGGCTGAAAACTGTGTAGGCACATTGCACAACCTTTATACCTTGCGTGGCGCACAGGTTCGCGACGGTAACACCTGGGCTTATTATTTAATGGAAGCTCTCACGCTGTACGGCGATGATGTAGAGGTAATCTTCCAGTCGCACAACTGGCCTTGTTGGGGTAACGAGGAAATCAAAGACTATATGATTGGGGCAGCGGCGGTTTATAAATTCATAAACGACCAATCTTTGATGTATATAAATCAGGGCTATACATCAGCAGAAATAGCAGAAATCATCACCTTACCCGATGTTTTAGAGCAACAATGGCATACACGCCCCTATTACGGCACCTATAAGCACAATGCCAAAGCTGTTTATCAAAAATACATGGGGTGGTATAGCGGCAATCCGGCAGACCTTGACCCACTTCCTCCCACCGAAAGAGCTAAAAAGTTTGTCGAATATTTAGGCGATACCGACAAAGTTTTAGAGTTAGCGAAACGAGATTTTGACAACGGCGAATATCGTTGGGTGGCAGAAATTATGTCGGTTTTAGTTTTCGCCGACCCGACTAATATGCAAGCGCGCTATTTAGGGGCTGATGCGTTAGAGCAGTTAGGTTATCAATCAGAAGCAGGAACGTGGAGAGCGACATATTTAACAGGCGCGCAAGAGTTGCGCAACGGTGTTTCACCCGAAGTTGCCGAAAGACGTTCACGTGGTTCGGGCGATATAACCCGCTCTTTAGAGCCGTATATGGTATTTGAGTATTTGGGAATTCGCCTTGACTCGAATGCGGCGCAAGACATAAATCTCAAAGCAAACATAAACTTAACGGGCGATAAATCATACCTGTTGACTGTTAAATCGGGCGTTATTCTTTATCAAGAGAATGTGAGCGATGAAAACGCCGATGTAACAATCACCATGCCGCGACAAGCAGTTTCACTGCTCACTGTTCCCAACTTAGGTGAGGGTAATGAGTCAGAGCAAGTCGCTCAAATGAACGCGGTAGTCACTATCGATGGCGACAAGGAAGCGTTCATGGAAATATATAAACACTTAGTGGAATTTGACACAGGGTTTAATGTTATAGAGCCCTAAATCAAGATTATTAAAACAAGGATGGAATTTAGCATGAAATTTAGCATGAAAAAAATAACAGCGATTTTAATTGCATTTGCGTTGTCTGTTTCGGTTTTGACGGCTTGCGAGGGTGGGCAAACAAACGAACAGGTCGAAAATGCCGGCGACATTGAAAATATAAGTCAAACACATTCCGAAAATAATGAAATGGAAACAGAAATGAGCGACGAAGAAATTATCGAAACCGCTCTCACGGCATATAAGTATGCAATACCTTTGATTATGATGGATTTAACTAAGAAAAGCACGACAAACATGAATCCTGCACGCTTAGCAGCAAGCGCGCCGCTCAATCAGTTTTTCCATGCAAAAACGCCTCCCCCTGCTGAAGAAAAGACAGTTGTAAGGCTTAATATCGACACGCTTTATTCTTTGGCTTTCTTGAGAATATTTGACGAGCCTATTATAATGGAAAAGCCGAAAACCGATGTCTATTGTTCAGTATCTGTTTTAGATGCGTATTCAAACAGCGCGGCTGTTTTAGGTACGGGCGGCATGGACGATGGTGAGGCGGCAGTTTATGCTTTTTGCAATCCGAGCTTTGACGGCGATTTGCCCGATGGCGTTGTTCAGATTGATGTCCCGACTGATATTGTTTGGGTTGCCGCCAGAACAAGCCACGAAAACACTCCGGACTCTCTTGCTAAGGCACATGCAGCACAAGAGCAATTTTCATTAATACCGCTTTCAGAGTATGGCAATGAGGATTATATTTTGCCTGAAGGTGAATTTAATGAGGAATATGTTTTCGTCCCACTTCAAAAGTTGTTCTCATTGAGCATCGATGAGTTTTTCAACTCTTTCAATGAATTAGCGGTGAAAAACCCCGGAACAGTGCAGGACGCGCCCTATTTAGAAGAGTTCTCGAAAATAGGAGTCGGCCCCGGGCTTGAGTTTAACATTGACGGTTTTTCAAGCGAGGTTCAGACTGCTTTAAACGCCCTTCCCGGGCAGGTTATGGCGAACTTGATGAACAACGACCCCAACGCCGAGGGTTCGATTTACGCAAAGTCTTTCCACACCGTAAATAACTGGATGTTCCCCGATGCCTCTATAGCAGATTTTGGGACGGACTATGACTTCCGCGCCCTTATCGCCGTCATCTTATTTGGCGCGAACCCTGTAGAAATGGCTGTATATCCGGGTTGCAACGTTGACATTAATAATAATCCGTTAAACGGGAACAATAACTACACCATGCGTTTTGAGCAGGGGGAACTTCCGCCGTTCTTAGAAAACGGCTTCTGGTCAATCACCCTATATGATGCGAGTGGGTTTTTATATCCGAACCCACAAGAAAAACAGGGAATCAGAAACATCGACCCATTAGTTGTTGACTCTGACGGTTCAGTTACAATCTACCTGCAAAACGAGTCACCGGGCGGTGATTTAGAGGCGAACTGGTTGCCCGCCCCTAAAGAAGAATTCACATTGACGTTGAGAGTATATCTGCCCGACGAGTCGGTGACAGATTTTTCATGGAAACCGCCATATGTTGTCAGTTGACAGTTGACAATTGAGAGTTTAGAGTTATGGTGTCGCCTTGCGGCGACGGATTTGAAATTATAACAGCTACACCGCCCGATGGTTTTTGTTGGGCGGTGGCTTTTTGTTGGAATGTCTTTGTGTAAATGGGTGAGGGTGGGTTGGGGAGAGGGGCGTTTTATTTTAAACTTTCACTCTCCACTCTCAACAACTGCAGCATAAGCAAAAATCTTATTCTCTAACGCCAACATAGCTTCATCGCGCAAAATACCTAACGCCCGATATTTAGGCAACATTTCAAGCAATTCTTCCGGCGTGATTCCTGCTTCGCGGTAGGCTTCGGGTTTGTTATGATAAACCCAACCCATTGAATAAGATGTATCATTTTTAAGAATTAAACAAAAGTCTTCTCTAAAATCTTCATAATCACTTAGCTCATAATAAGCCTTATAAAGAACTGTAAAATTAAAAATACGTTGACTATAAATTGTCTCATGCGTTGTTTCCCCTAACGGCAACGGCATAGACATGTCTCGCTCATAGCCGCATATATCCATGACATTCAAATCCGAATCCATCATTTGAGAGTAATGAAATAAATTATATTCAACTATATCAAGAAAAGTATCATGAAGCCAAATAATGTCTCGAGATTTATTTAGTGAACGTAAAATTTCTTCCGCTGTAAGCGCGGCGTTTTTGTAATCATCAGCAGTGTGATAATACAACCATTCGGGCGTGTAATAATGCACACCTTTTGCAATAGAATAATCACTGATGAAAGCATTTAATATTCGCTCCTCGTTCATTGAAATAATAGCTTCTATTTGACTATCCGAATAAAACGGGAGTGACTCAATATGTTCATAGTTACTTTGGGTTTTATAAGCATCTATTATTTCGCTGTCACTTTCCACAACTGAAAGATTGCTATTATTATTAAACGCTTCAATAATGTCTTTATCACTAAAATTATCTTTAAATTCAAGTAAAAAGCTATAAAAATTATTATTCTCTGCTAATCTTGTTATAATTAAATTTTGATTATTTCTACTTGAAAAATGCGGTTTAAAACCATTCACTTCTAACCATTTATCATAATCATCTGAGTTAATTTCCTCTTCTAATTTATTAGGTGTTTCGCTTATTATTGGAAACGGAACCCAAATAAACATTAGCGATGTTGGTATCCCACCGGCACCTCTTAGAATTATATCAGGTAATTCTTTTATATATAAACTTTCAACTTCTTCTATTTCAACGGGAGCTTGAATAATATTATGACTAACCTCATCATTTTCATCAGTTTCTTCAATAGCAGTTGTAATAACAGGTTCAATTATTGAGGTAGAGGATGCTTCTGACGTATCAGAAGCATCCTGCCTATAATCATAAGCGAGACAAGAACATAAAAGCAATGAAGCCGCAAGACTAATTATTCCAATAAGCCGCTTTATCGTTTTCATCGGTTGGTTTCCTCCAAACTTTATCATTGAAAATTTTGTCGGGTGAATTGCTCCAGAAGGGAAGTTTTTTGTCAGAGGGTGCGTTTTTGTTAGTAAAAACAATTTTCTGATTTCCGGGATTTGTGATTTTTTGTTGGAATGTCTTGTGGAAATGGGTGAGGGTGGGTTGGGGAGAGGGGAGTTTTATTTTAAACTCACTGCTCTTCTTCATTGCCGTGTTCGGTTTTTTGTGTATTATCTAAGCCTTCAAAATGATGAGATACAATACAATTCGGCAACGCTAATCGAATTTCCGCAACCTGCTCATCATTAAGCGAAGTGGCGTGTACTAATAGATACTCTAATTTAGATAGTTTTTTTAATGTATCAACATCATTAATTTTATTCCACCCAATACTCAATTCTCTTAGATTTGGCAGGTATTCTAAAACGCTGATGTCGATGATTTTGTTACTATTCAGACTTAATATTTCCAGGTTTGATAAATTTTTTAAGCCACTAATATTTTCTATTTCATTTACGGTTAAATTCAACTCTCTCAAATTTAACAAATCTTCTAAAGGGGTAATGTCGCTAATTTTATTTGTGTACAAATTTAATTTTTCAAGATTGTTCATATGTCTTAAAGGTTCAATATCTAAATCTGTAAGCGACAAATCACTTAAATCAAGCTCTTTCAATTCTGTGCTGTATTTTTCATTTTTTATGATTATATATGAAATTGTCTCTTCAGTTTCTTCTAATTTTTCCTCTTCAAAAATAGCAACATCAACAACAGGACCCGGAAGTTCCTCAGAACTTCCGGTTTGCCTGTTGGCTGAACATGCGGTTAAAAGGAGAACAAATGCTATTAATAAGCCCTTTTTCATATTACCCTCCATTATCCCAAAAAAGTGAATTTTGTGTTAGGAAAAAACGTTAGTGGGTCAAAAGTGTTTGAAAGAGTAAAAATACCCCCATTGTATGTGTCAATGTTGTTTACGTCAAAGTGTAGATGGACAGGATATTGCATTGACCCATCAACTCCCGTACCTGATACAAACCCCAATGGCGTTGTGAAATGAACTCTCTGGTCTTTTTCAACTAACAACTTGCTATTCAGATGTAAATATCTAACAGTGTATCCGTTGTCAAGCTTTATTGCCACCATATATCCGGCTCCGAAATAAAGACCGCTATAAAGTACCGTCCCACTACCGACACTGTAGACTGTAAGTCCGCTCGCTGCACTATCTGTGGTGGTAGTCTTGTTTGTTATGTCGAGACCCTTATGGTTTGCGTGGTATCCTTGCGAAATGTTCACAGCCATTTGGTTTCCCCTAAACATATAAATCCACTCGCCCCCCAAAGCCTTTTCAACAGCTTCTTTATCTGCGTGTTCAAATGGAATATAGGCAGATTTCCCTGAAATTTTGGTTTGCACCCAGTGTTTCCCGTCACAAAAAAGAATTCTGTATATTTCATACGGTTCAGAGATGTTTTCCGAGAACCGCCTGCCAAAATATTTTCTTTCAGTAGAAGGTTTCCAATAGTACGCGAATCTGGCACCTTTAGTTGAAGCCTTTACGGGTTGTTTTGTGAAATCCTTAATCGTGTAGACTTTAACTCCAACGGTTACTCGTTTTACAACCATTCCCCTTGGGGTTTTATACTCAAATTTCAGCTTATAAATTCCGGGTTCTGTTGCTTTAAAGAAAACTTTGCCGAACTCGTCAATCCTCACCTTAGCATGCTCCAAATTATTATAAGTTACATTCATGCAGAAACACCTTCTTTCTCAATTGTTACTTTCACGTCATTCCCATTGCCGGTTCTGATAGTAAAATGTCCAAGCTGTGACTCGTAGTCATAATCTGCAAACAACTCATCACCAAAATCTAAGTCAAAAATCCTACCGTCCTCTTCGTTTCCTAAATCATACCCCCTATGTTCCTTCCCCATCGTAGAAAAATAAGTAATCCCCTTCTCAATCCCCTCACTCTCAAGCACCTCATCGCCCTCAACAACCGGCATAAACGCCGTCCTTATATTATACTTGTTTTCGTTCACTAAGTCAAGCTCCATCATGTGAGAATTTCCTGAAAATGTGTGAATGCAAGATTCGGCAATCATGAACTTGCGCCCGACGTGTGGCA
>Ga0099364_10003939_pt1 | contig 22671 bp, 19 predicted proteins | sample TergutTh196P3_FD_73070 | JGI IMG/M metagenome (GOLD analysis project Ga0099364, IMG submission 73070) | Microcerotermes parvus P3 segment gut microbial communities from Pointe-Noire, Republic of the Congo - Th196 P3 | ecosystem: Host-associated > Arthropoda: Insects > Digestive system > Gut ...
TCAGCCCGCGGGCGGCGAACCGGCGGACGACGCCGCCGAACAACCCCCGACAAACCCTCCAGAGCCGACCGAACCCCCCACGGAAAGACAAACGGAACCTCCGACCGAACCCCCCACGGACCCGGCGGAACTTCCCGAACCGGATAAAATAGCGAGAGGGGAAGAATTTTACGAGATTATCCCCGGCGCGAGATATTATCTGTGGTCTCCCAACAGCGGACTGTATCTGACGGTCGACGGCGATTTCAAATACGCCGGACTGAGTCAGGACGAGTATACCGGAAAACCTGAACAAATGTTTGTATTCGAAACGGTGAGAGTGGACGTAAACGAAACGAGAACAAGCTATATCTATAAAATAAGAGCGCTGGGAACAAAAGACGGCTATCTTGACGTTGAGGACGGAGAAGCGTTCGAAGACGGCGTGGGCGTCGTCGTAACTTCCGAACCCGAAGGAGAGGGCAGTCACGAATGGGACTTGAGACCTCAGGCGAGGGGAAACGCGTTTGACGCTGAAAATATTACTCTGCCAATATTCTCGGTTGTCAGCGCGACGTCGAGAACAGCAAGAGTTCTCGACGTAAGCGGAGTTTCAAAAGACCCCGGAGGATTCGTGCATTTGTGGGGCGGCGGAACGGCGGCAAATCAAAAATGGTTTTTCGAGCTTGTTTCGGACGTTGAAGCCGGGAATATAGTGCCTATTGGATTAAACGACGATTACGGCTATGAGTTTTTTGAATAAATAAATTAAAAATGTTATTTGGAGATATAAGTTGTTTCGGGGGCGGATTTCTATAATCCGCCCTGAAAACGGGCGTATAAAAAATAATATAATATAAAAGAAGGGGGAGGACAGTTTTGGACGAATCTATCAAATATAAAAGAGTCCTGCTTAAACTTTCCGGGGAAGCTCTGGGCAAAGACGGAAAAGGGATTTTAAATTATGATATATTAAAAAATATCAGCGCGAAAATAAAGACTTGTATAAATATGGGCGTATCTTTCGCAATAGTAGTGGGCGCGGGGAATATATGGCGCGGGTCGTTCGGCAAATCTATGGACGGCGTAAGGGCCGACCACATGGGAATGATTGCGACCGTTATAAACGCGCTCGCTTTGCAGGACGTTCTCGAATCCGACGCAATCGAAACGAGAGTCATGACCGCAATCGAAATGAATCAGGTCGCGGAGCCTTATATCAGAAACAAAGCTTTGTCGCATTTGAAAAAAGGCAGGGTGTGCATATTTGCGGGGGGAACGGGAAGCCCGTATTTTACGACGGACACGGCGGCGGTCATGAGGGCGAAAGAAATTAATGCGGACATAGTTCTGCTCGGCAAGAACAACGCGGACGGGGTTTACTCTGCCGACCCGAATAAATTCCCGGACGCGAAAATGTTTGACAATTTAAATTATCAGCATATATTAATAGATAAAAATCTCGGCGTAATGGACAATACCGCGGCGTCTTACTCGATGGATAACAACATACCGATATTAGTTATAGGAATAGACGACACCGAGAATATAATACGCGCGCTAAAAGGCGAAAAAATCGGAACTATGATTAAAAACTGAGTATATATATAATATTTAATATATAATAAAATATTTTTTTGGAGGGAAAAAGAAATGATGATAGACGAAGTAAAAGATTTTGAAGAGAAAATGAAAAGACAAATATCCGGATACGAGAATATGCTGTCGTCGATTCGCGCGGGAAGGGCGAACCCCGCGATGCTCGATAAAATTCAGGCGGACTATTACGGAACGCCCACGCCGCTCAGTCAGATGGCCGAAATTAAAATCCCCGACGCGAGGACGATCGTGATAAACCCGTGGGACGCGACGTCGATTAAAAATATAGAACGGGCGATAAACGCGTCCGATTTGGGGCTCAACCCGATGAACGACGGTAAAATTATAAGACTGAATCTGCCCGCCGTGACCGAAGAGAAGAGAAAAGATTTGACGAAACAAGTCGCGAAAATGGGCGAGGACGCGAAAGTATATCTGAGAAATATAAGGCGCGACGCGAACGAGAAGTTTAAGGACATGAAGAAAAAAAGCGAGATGACCGAGGACGATTTGAAAAAAGCGGAGAAAGATATCCAGGATATGCTGGATAAATTTATAAAAGAAGTGGACGCGGTCGCCGCAAAAAAAAGCAAAGAGATTATGGAACTTTAGAGCTATGGGGTTATGTTTATCTGCTAAAACGCTGATTAAATTTTTAGAGGATAACGGCTTTAAATTTGTTCGTTCAAGAGGAACTTCTCATCATATTTACAGCGACGGCGTCGTTACAGTTTCTATTCCCGTTCATGGTAATGATGATATCGGAGAAAATTTGGTACGTAAAATATTAAGAGAGTCGGAATTAACGAAGATTGAATTATTAAAATGGTTAGGGAGGAAATAATTGTGAAAGCAAGACTGGCAGTAATGCTGAAAAAACAAAGCAACGGCAGTTATTATGCTGTTTGCCCTGAATTACACGGTTGCTACACGCAAGGCGATACTTACGAGAAAGCATTGGAAAATTTAAGAGAGCTTGCGGAAATATCTATAAAAGAAGAACTTGAAGACGGAACCCAAATAGAAGAATTATATTCGGAAGAATCAACTATTTACAGTGATATGATTGTTGAAGTACAAAGATAAAGACAATCAAAAGGATTATTTAAAATATGAAAAAAAATCTGCAGTTTATCGAAGTGATTAAATCAATCGGGAATATGCCCGGGCATATCGCGTTTATCATGGACGGCAACGGACGCTGGGGAACGAGAAGGGGTCTGCCGCGTACCGCGGGTCACGCGCAGGGAGCGAAAACGTTTAAGAAAATAGTCGACTACTGTATTAAAATAGAACTGAAAACGGCTACGTTTTACGCTTTCTCAAGCGAAAACTGGACGAGACCGGACGACGAAGTATCCCTGCTTATGAAAATGCTGGATAAAAATCTAAACGAGATTCTCGCTAAATTTTCGAGATACGACGTCGAAATAAAATTTATAGGCGGCTTATCTAAATTTCAGGAAAGTTATTTTGATATGTACGCGAAGATGAAGGATATTCAGAGTAAAACTCAGGGGAAGTCCATGAGGTTGAATATCGCAATGAATTACGGAGGCAGGGACGAAATAATAAGCGCCGCAAACAGAGCGTTCAAAAAAAACGGCGGAGAAGAAATCACTTCCGAAACGCTGGAAAACGAACTGTATACGAACGGCCGGCAGGACCCGGATTTGATTATAAGAACCGCCGGGGATAAAAGGCTGTCTAATTTTCTGCTGTGGCAGTGCGCCTATTCGGAGCTGTGGTTCACGGACGTTCTATGGCCGGATTTCAGCGAAAAGATATTGAACGAGGCGATCCTTGATTTTTCTAACAGAAAAAGACGCTACGGAGGAGTATAAATAAAAAATGCTTACCCGTATTCTAACGGGGGCGGCCGCGCTTATTGCGTTTGTTCCCGTTTTATTCTTTTCGCATACCCCGGTTTTTGATATAGTTATAGCTTTGATTTCGCTTTTGGGAACGCTCGAGCTTTTGAAATGCGCCGGAGTCATAAAAAAATACGCGCTGTCTCTGCCGTCTCTCGCGGCCGCGTTCTTTGCGCCCCTGCTGTTCAGGTATGCGGCGAACGAGTTAATACCGGTTATTTTTGCCGCGTATTTGTTTTATTTGTTGTTCGCGTCGGTTTTCACGAGAAAAAATAATTCGACGAACGATATGGCTCTCTGTTTTTTTTCGGCCGTTTTCGTGAGCGTGTCCTTTACGGCCGTAATCATAACGAGGGAGCTTGCCCGCGGGGATATTTTGTATCTGCTGATATTTATAGGCGCGTGGTCGACGGATACTTTCGCTTATTTTACGGGGAAATTTCTGGGAAGGCATAAACTTCCCGGGGTTCTCCGGGAAGTTTCGCCGAACAAAACCGTCGAGGGCGTAATGGGCGGGGTAATATTCTGCGCCCTGGCGTTTGTTTTATACGGGTTCATAATAGAGAAATCAAATAGATTCGGCGTTTCGCCGGATTATATAACGCTTGCGTGTTCGGGAGTTTTAGTATCCGCCGCCGCGCAGCTCGGGGATTTGTCGATGTCCGCGATAAAGAGAAATTACGGCGTAAAAGATTACGGCGCCGTATTCCCGGGTCACGGCGGGGTTCTTGACAGATTCGACAGCGTAATGGCGGCCGCCGCCGCGGTTATGATTATCGGCAAATATTTGAAAATATTCAGCGAGGTGGTTTAGTATAAATATAACGATACTCGGGTCAACCGGGTCAATCGGTACGCAGTCTCTCGAAGTGATAGGCGAACTGAAAAGAAATACAAACGACGGGGATTATGACGTTTTCGCAATATGCGCGAATAATAATACCGCGCTGCTTGAAGAACAGGCGAGAAAGTTCAAGCCGGAATACTGCGCCGTTTACGACGAAAACAAAGCCGGAGATTTAAAAATTAAACTTAGAGATACGCAAACGAAAGTTTTGGCCGGCATGGACGGCATAAATTTTATTTCGGAGCATAACAAGACGGATTTCGTAATAAACGCGCTTACGGGTCAGATTGGTCTGGAACCTACGCTGAACGCGATAAGAGCGAAAAAAAATATAGGTCTCGCAAACAAAGAGACTCTCGTCGCGGCCGGAGATATAGTCGTGAGAGAGGCGGAAATAAACGGCGTAGATATTTTGCCCGTCGACAGCGAACACTGCGCGGTCTTCCAGTGTCTCGCGGGAGAGGAAAACAATAAAATCGATAAGATTATCTTAACCGCCTCAGGAGGGCCGTTTTACGGCAGAAACAGAAAAGACCTGGAAAACGTAACGGTAAAAGACGCCCTTAATCATCCGACGTGGAAAATGGGGAAAAAAATAACGGTCGATTCGGCGACGATGATGAACAAAGGTCTCGAACTTATCGAAGCTTGTTATTTGTTTGACGTATCTCCAGATAATATAGATATAGTTATACACAGGGAGAGTATAGTTCACTCTCTCGCGCAGTTCGAGGACAAGTCTGTGAAAGCCCAGATGAGTCTGCCGGATATGAAAATGTGCATACAGTACGCGATAACCGGCGCGAATAACGGCAAACGGCAGAAAAGCCTATGCGGCGAACTTGACCTGACGAAAATAAAAAATTTAAGCTTCGCAGAACCCGATAACGAGACTTTTACATTTCCCGAACTCGCGCGTTCTGCGGTAAAACGGGGAGGAACGCTCCCCGCCGTAATGAACGCGGCGAATGAAGTCTGCGTCGATTTGTTTTTGAGGGAGAAAATAAGATTTACGGATATTTTCGATTTTGTCCGGGAGGCTGTCGAAAAACACAAAAATACGGAAAATCCCGGTATAGAAAATATAATATACGCGTCGAATGATATAAAAAGACATTTTCTATCAAGATTCGCATAAATATTATATATAATATTTTTGGAGGTATGTAAAAATTATGCATACGGAGACTTTGCTGTCGGTACTGAACGTGATTTTTTTTAATATATTGATTCCGCTCCTGATTCTGAGTTTTTTTATATTTGTTCACGAACTCGGCCATTATCTTTCGGCCCGCGCGTTTAACGTCGCGATAAAAGAATTCGCAATCGGCATGGGCCCTAAAATTTTCATGGTGACAAGAAACAAAATAGACTACGCGATACGGGCGGTCCCTATGGGCGGGGCTTTGACTATGTACGGCGAGGACGAGGATTCGGACGTTGAAAACGCCGTGAGCAAAAAACCGGTATGGCAGAGGTTTATTATAATGTCGTCGGGTTCTTTTATGAATCTTCTTCTCGGGTTTATTATAATGTCGGTCCTCGTTTCGGGAGCGGACGGATACTATTCGAATAAGATAAACAGATTCCTGCCTAATTCGCAGTCGAACTCGAGCGGACTCGTCGAAGGAGACGAGATACTCGGAATAAACGGCAAGAGGATAAATATATATAACGATTTGGCGTACGCTTTAATACGCGGCGGAAAAGACCCGATTGATATTACGATTATGAGAAACGGCGAAAGAATCGTGGTAAAAGACGTGAAATTCCCGACTGAAACCGAAGGCGGAATAACCTACGGGGTCGTGGATTTCGAGCCGACGGTTTACGCGAAGAGTTTCGGCGCGGTCGTAAACCAGACGTTCTATCAGTCGCTGTCGACGATAGACATGGTCTGGACGTCGTTTTTCGACTTACTGACGGGAAGGTTCGGAATCGAGGAGGTTTCGGGACCCGTGGGGGTAACTCAGGCAATCGGCAATTCGGCGCGGGAAGCATCGCAGTCGCGGGGGGGAAGCAGAATGTTCTTGTTTATTCTCGCGATAATAACGATGAACCTGGGCGTCGTGAATCTTCTGCCGCTGCCCGCGCTGGACGGTGGGAGAATAGTATTTTTGATTATAGAATTTGTGAGACGCAAGCCTCTCAAACCCGAATACGAGGGATATATACATCTTGCGGGGTTCGCAATGCTTATATTATTCGTGATTTTCATAACGTATAAAGATATAATGAAATTAATAGCGGGGCAGTAGAAAAATTATTTAAATAAGAGGAGAATTAACGGTATGAATTCAATTATAATGAATTTTGACGACTCCGCCGATATAAACTCGGTGTATAATCATCTTATAGAAAAGTATCCTAAAATTAATATAACAAAGAAAACCGAAAAAAATACGGCTAAAGCATTTCAGGAAAAAATGGAATACGAATTAAAAAAGCTTGGTATCAACAATGAAGAGGAATTTATGGATTGGATGAATATCGTAATAAAAGAAACGCGGAGGGAGCGTCGCGGTGAAAATAATATTTGACACGAACGCATTGTTTCCGGCGTGGATATATTTAAACGGCGTCTGCGCTAAAGCTCTTCGCAGAGCAATCGGAGATAAAAAAATTTCCGTTGTCATATGCACGCATACTCTTGAAGAACTTTTACGTAACTGCAATAAAAAATTTCCGAGAGAAATGACTAAACTACAGGCATTTTTGATTGATATACTTGAAAAAGCCGAATTGATAAAAACCCCTCCCGAGAGTGAAAAAACGCCGGAGGAAGATTTGATACGCGACACGGACGACCGTCCTTTATTGCGCGCCGCTCTTGCGGCGAATGCGGATATTATTATAACGGGCGATAAAGATTTTCTTGAAGCTCCCATTAAAAAACCAAGAATTTTAACGCCCGCAGAATTTATTAAACTTGAAAATTTATGAAATTAATAGCGGGGCAGGAGGAAATAAAAATGATAGTCAGGAGAAAAACGAGAGAAGTAAAGGTCGGCAATATAAAAATCGGCGGGGAAAATAAAATAAGCGCGCAGTCCATGCTTAACGCCGCCCCCGGCGATTTCGAAGGGCTGAAAAATCAGGTCGCCGCCCTGAAATACGCGGGCTGCGATATCGTTAGAATGGCGGTCGTCGATTTCGAAGACGTAAAAATAATAGGCAGACTTAAAGAACTCGCGGCGGCCGATAAAAATTACGACCTGCCGCTCGTCGCCGATATCCACTTTAATCACAGGCTCGCAATAGAATCGGCGTACGCGGGCATAGATAAAATAAGGATAAATCCCGGGAATATAGGCGGAGAAGACAGGGTAAAGCTCGTCGCGGAGGTTTGCGGGGCGAAGAAAATCCCAATCAGAATCGGCGTAAACGGAGGCTCTCTCGAAGAGTCTATACTCGCGAAATATCAGTCTCCCGTTCCCGAAGCTCTCGCGGAGAGCGCGGCGTATAATATAAAACTTCTCGAAAAATACGATTTTACGGATATTATAGTTTCGGCTAAATCTTCGGACGTCGATAAAATGATAAAGACTAATTTTATATTGGCCGAGATTTGCGACTATCCCATGCATATAGGCGTGACCGAAGCGGGAACGGCTCATAGAGGGCTTATAAAAAACGCGGTCGGCATAGGCAGCCTTTTGCAGAGGGGGATAGGAGATACTATAAGAGTGTCGCTGACTGCCTCGCCGGTGCTTGAAGTTTACGAGGGAATCGCGATTCTGAAATCCCTCGGGCTGTATAATAAATCAATCGATATAATATCGTGCCCGACGTGCGGACGATGCAGAACGGACGTTATATCGGTCGCAAACGAAGTGGAAAAACGAATTATACCGATAGAGAAAAAACTCGCCGAAAATATAAAGATAAAAATCGCCGTCATGGGCTGCGCCGTAAACGGCCCCGGAGAGGCGAAAGAAGCCGACGTCGGAATCGCGGGGGGGAGGAGCGGCTTCCTGCTTTTTAAAAAAGGAGAACCCGCGGGGAAAATCCCGGCTGAAAAAGCCGTGGATATATTGATTGAAGAGGTTGAAAAATTAGCGGATGATAAAAGAAAAAGAGAAGACTGAAACTGAAATTAAAGAAAAACGTTTTTTTGATATATTTAATAAATATCAGCCGACGCAAAAAGAAAAAAATATATTAAACGCGGCTTATAATATTAAGATTTACGCCGACAGGGAAGCGAGGATAATCGACGTAAATCTAAACTTCGACTCTCTTATCGAAAAAGATTTTTTGCATGATACTGAAGAAAAGATACGCGAAGTATATAATTTAAATAAAATGTCTTTTAAGCCGAAATATAAAAAAGAGCTTTTCTGCGAAGAATATTTCGCGCAGATTATCGCCGAAGCGAAAAGACTGACTGCGAACGTATGGTTTCTGAAAGACAGCGAAATAAAACTGAATAGGAATCAAGATAATAAGATTATAATAGAGCTCGCTCACGGGGGTAAAAATTATCTAGAGGAAGCGGCGAAATTCATAGATTTACTGAAAAAGATAATCGCGTCCGAATTTGATTTCAGCGCGGATATAGAGCTCGGCGGGGTGACGGCGCTGTATAAAAACGACGCCGGAGACATAGCGAACGCGGCGTTTAACATCGCGAAAATCGAAACGGAAGCCGCAAGGGAAATGCGGAGCGCGCGCGCCGCGGCGGAAGAGGCGGCCGCGGAAGAATCGCCGGGCGCGCAGGAGACCCAGCGGGAAAAAATAGAGAAAATCCGCTCGAAATCAAACGGACTGCCGGAAGCAGAATCTGAGCCGGAAACAGACGGGGATTTAATTTTGAAAATAGATTTCGGCGTTCAGGATTATGCGTTTGTTAAATCAAATAAATCAAATTCGAACAGAGACGAGATTGTTATGCCCGGGGATATTCTGCCGATAAAGAACATAAACGCCGATATCGTTCTGAACCCGGACAGATTTATAGTCACGTACGGGAAGATTTACGACATAGATTCAAAAGATATGCGCAGGACAAATAAAAAAAGCGCAACTATAAAAATCACGGATTACAGAGCGTCGATTTTGGTAAAGATTATAGATAAGGCCGAAGCGGTTTCTGAAATGCTGAAGAAAATATCCAAAAACGACTGCGTTATAATATCCGGCGAAGCCGATTACAGCGAATACGACGACGAGATTATAATAAATCCGGAATCTTTAATTAGAACGAGAGAGGTTATAAAAAAAGATACGGCTGAAAAAAAACGTATAGAATTACATCTCCACACGACGATGTCGAGTATGGACGCGACCGTTAAGCCCGAGGAGCTTATAAAATACGCGTATGAAACGGGGCACAGGGCAGTCGCGGTGACAGACCACGGGAACGTTCAGGCGTTCCCCGAAATTATGAATCAGAAAGAAAGGCTCAAATTAAAGGACGGCGAGAGCTTCAAAGTAATTTACGGCTCCGAAGGATACATGACGGACGATTCTAACAATTCGGTTTTCGGCAAAGTAAACGCGAATCTCGGGAAAGACGAGTTCGTTATATTCGATATAGAAACGACCGGGCTTTCTCCGAATAACTGCGGAATAACGGAAATCGGCGCGGTAAAAATAAAAGCCGGGGAGATAACCGGAGAGTTCAATACTTTCGTAAATCCGGGAATGGATATCCCGGCAAATATTACGCAAATGACAGGAATATCGAACGAAACGGTAAAGGACGCGCCGAAAATCAAAGAAGCGCTGAAAAATTTTTTTGAGTTCGCGGGAAACAATATGCTCGTCGCGCATAACGCTTCTTTTGACATGGGCTTTATAAGAAAATACGCCGCCGTCTGTAAATATAATTTTGCCAACCCGCATCTCGATACCCTCGCGATGTCGAGAAGCATAAACAAAGATTTGAAGAATCACAGATTAGACACCCTCGTTAATTTTTACAAAATAAAGGATTTCGAGCATCACAGGGCCTGCGACGACGCGAGAGCTCTCGCGGCCGTTTTTATGTACATGACCGAACAGCTGAAAACTTTCGGGGTTTCGAGCGTATTTGAAATGAACGAAATGGCGAACTCCTACCAGAACCCGACGAATCACGTGATTTTACTGGTAAAAAATTCAACCGGACTTAAAAATTTATATAAAATAATATCGGAGAGTTATACGGAGTATTTTTATAAACGTCCGCGAATACCCCGTTCCGTCCTCGAACGGTACAGGGAAGGCCTGATAGTCGGTTCCGCCTGCGAGGCGGGGGAATTGTTCGCCGCCGTAACCGAAGGGAAAAAAGACGCGGAATTAAAGCAAATCGCGAAATTTTACGACTATCTCGAAGTGCAGCCGACGGGAAACAATATGTTTCTGGTACATAACGGAACGGTTCAGAGCGAAGAGGAACTGAAAAGGTTCAACAGAAAAATCATAGAGCTCGGGGAAAAATTAAAAAAGCCGGTAGTCGCGACGGGAGACGTTCACTTTTTAAGGAAAAGCGACGAGATATCCCGTAAGATTTTACTTAAAGGCATGAAATTTCCCGACGCGGACCGGGATATACCGCTGTATTACAGGACGACTGAGGAAATGCTCGGAGAGTTTAGTTATTTGCCGAAAGAAAAAGCGTACGAAATAGTGGTTGAAAATACGAATAAAATAGCGGATATGACTGACCCGGATATAAGTCCGGTGCCCAGGGGGTCGTACACTCCCGAAATAGACGGCGCGAAAGAGCGCCTGAGGGAATCGTGCTATAAAAAAGCGAGGGAACTATATAAAGAACCGCTGCCCGTAATCGTCGAAAAGAGGATAGAGAAAGAACTCGGCGCGATTATCGGCAACGGGTTCGCCGTTCTGTACGCCGCGGCAATCGACCTAGTCGCGGAGAGCGAAAAGCAGGGATATCTGGTGGGTTCGCGGGGTTCGGTCGGTTCGTCGCTGGCGGCGTCTTTGTCGGGCATAACCGAGGTTAATCCCCTGCCTCCGCATTATTACTGCAAGAATCAAAACTGCGCGTATACGGCCGAATTTATCGCGGACGGTTCTTACGGGTCGGGTTACGACCTGCCGGAAAAAAACTGCCCGGACTGCGGGGAAAAATTAGAGAGGGAGGGGCAGGATATACCGTTTGAGACGTTTATGGGATTCGACGGAGACAAAGCCCCCGATATAGACCTGAATTTTTCGGGGACTATGCAGGTCGCGGCGCACAGATACACCGAGGAGCTTTTCGGCAGGGAAAACGTTTTCAGGGCGGGGACAATCGGCGCGCTCGCCGGAAAGACGGCTTACGGGTTCGTTAAGAATTATCTCGGCGAGAAAAATATAAGCTTGAACAAAGCCCACACGGACTGGCTCGTTTCGTCGTGCGTCGGGGTGAAGAGAACGACGGGTCAGCACCCCGGGGGTATGATAGTCATTCCGAAGGAATGCGACATATATGACTTCACGCCCGTGCAGTATCCCGCGAACGACGCCAAATCGGGAATCGTGACGACGCATTTCCCGTACGACTATTTAGAGGGGGTTATCCAGAAACTCGACCTGCTGGGCCACGACGTTCCGACTAAATATAAAATTTTAAAGGACATGACGGGCATAGACGTAAGGGAACTGCCGATGAACGACAAAAACGTAATGGAACTGTTTTCGTCGACGAAATCAATCGGAGTAAATCCGTCGGAAATCGACGGCGGACTGGGAACGTACGGCATACCCGAGGTCGGCACGAAATTCGTCAGGCAGATGATTGCGGAAGCGAAGCCTTCGAGCTTCGCCGACTTACTGCAAATCTCCGGACTATCCCACGGAACGGGAGTCTGGCTGGGCAACGCGCGCGAATTAATCAAAAATAAAACCTGCGATTTATCGGAAGTAATCGGCATACGCGATAATATAATGCTTTATCTCATACAGAAAGGCGTCGACCCGAGCCTCGCTTTCGCGATAACCGAAAGCGTAAGGAAAGGCAGGGGGCTGAAAACGGAATGGGAAAAGATAATGCTCCAAAATAATATACCCGAATGGTATATAGAGTCCTGCAATAAAATAGAATATATGTTCCCGAAAGCCCACGCTTCGGCGTATATGATAGCGGCGATGAGACTCGGCTGGTTTAAGGTTTACAGGCCCCTGGAGTTTTACGCGTCTTATTTTACGGTTCAGCCGGAGGGAATGGACGCGGAACTCGCGGCGTCGGGGAGAGATTCGATACGCCGCTATATAGAAGAGACCGAAAAGAAAGGAAACGAAGCTACGCAGAAAGAGAACGAAGTCGTCACGGCTATGCTCCTGGTACTCGAGATGTACGCGAGAAACATAAGATTTCTGCCGGTCGATATATATAAATCCGCCGCGTTCGAGTACAAAATCGAAGACGGGAAAATAAGACTGCCGTTCTCGTCGCTCGCGGGGGTAGGGGAGAACGCGGCGGAGAATATAGCCGCGTTCAGGGACGAGGCGAACGGAGAAATCTTTTCTGTCGAAGACGTACAAAAAAAAGCGAAGCTGACAAAAACGGCGGCGGATATCCTGAAACGGAACAAAGTTTTCGGAGATATTCCCGAAACCGACCAGATTTCGCTGTTCTGATATATTGCGCGACCGCTTTACCGGCCGTTTATTTCTTTATAATCAAGCTCCGGCTGCCTGACGCTCACTCTCGTGTAAGCCGGTACGGACTGCGTTATAAACGCGTTGCCGCCGATTACGGAGCCTCTGCCTATTATTGTTTCCCCGCCTAAGATAGACGCGCTGGAATAAATTGTCACTTCGTCTTCTATCGTCGGGTGGCGTTTTTTATTTCTCAGCTTCTGCCCGCCTTTCGTAGACAGCGCCCCGAGCGTCACGCCCTGATATATTTTCACGCGCCCGCCGATTTCCGCCGTTTCGCCTATGACTACGCCCGTGCCGTGGTCGATAAAAAAAGATTCGCCGATTTGAGCTCCCGGGTGAATATCTATGCCCGTTATGCTGTGCGCGTACTCCGTCATAATACGCGGAATTAACGGCGCGGACAGCAAATACAACTCGTGGGCCGCGCGATAGACGCTCACGGCAAATATTCCCGGATACGCGAATATAATCTCGCGCTTGTCATGCGCGGCGGGGTCTCCGTCGAACGCCGCGTCGACGTCGGTCAGCAATATTTCGCGCAGCGCCGGGATTTTACTCAAAAATACGCGGCTGATTTCACGGGCTTCAGCGAAATTTTCGGAGCAGTCCGTATTTTCGCTTCCTCCGGTATTAAACGCGCGGCAAATCTGCCGGCTCAGTATCTGTTCAAGGCGGCCGCCTTCGCCGGGATTTACTTCGCCGAAATATCCGGGGAACAGCAGCCGCCGGGTTATTCCGACGGCTTCTATAATCTTTTCTTTGTCAGGAAGATTTATCTTTGAATTTTTTAAACCGGATTCGTTCATGATTATTTTATTAAACTCCCGAAGAATTAATTTTATGAATCTGTAAACAACGGCGTCGACAAATAACGCTCGCCCGTGTCGGGGAGAACCGCGACGATTATTTTACCCTCGTTTTCAGCCCTTAACGCGATTTGCGCCGCGGCGCGAACCGCCGCGCCCGAGGATATTCCCGCAAGCAGGCCTTCTGTTTTCGCGATACTTCTGCCCGTTTCAAAAGCGTCGGCGTTTGAAACCGTAATAATCTCGTCGTATATGCCCGTATTTAAGATTTCCGGAATAAATCCCGCGCCTATGCCCTGTATTTTATGCGGCCCCGCCGCGCCTTTCGAGAGCATCGGCGAATCCAGCGGCTCGACCGCGATTATTTTAATATCCGGGTTTCTGGACTTTAAATACTCGCCCGCGCCGCTTATCGTGCCGCCCGTTCCTACTCCCGACACGAAAATATCTATTTTCCCGTCCGTATCCTCCCAGATTTCCGGCCCTGTCGTAGATTTGTGAACCGCCGGATTCGCGGGATTGTCAAACTGCCCCGGGACAAAAGAACCCGGAGTCTGCTCCGCAAGCTCCTTCGCTTTTGCGATTGCGCCTTTCATGCCTTTCGCGCCTTCGGTCAGTATAATCTCCGCGCCGTACGCTTTCAGCAGGGCGCGCCGCTCAACGCTCATCGTTTCCGGCATAGTCAGGATAACTTTATATCCTCTCGACGCCGCGACCGAAGCAAGCCCGATTCCCGTGTTGCCGCTTGTCGGCTCGATGATTACGGAGTCTTTCGTCAGTAATCCCCTCCGCTCCGCGTCTTGAATCATCGCCAGCGCGATTCTGTCCTTTACGCTTCCGGCCGGATTAAAATATTCGAGTTTCGCAATAATCTTCGCTTTCAGTCCATGCTTTTGCGCATAGTTATTCAGACTTAACAACGGGGTTTTACCGATGAGTTCGCCGAGATTTTCATATATTTTCGCCATGGTTAGTTTCCGCCTTTCATTTTATATTTATTCTATATGATTTATATGCTATATATTATACACGATAAATTTTCATTTGTCAACAGCTAAAAAATATTTTTTCAAAACCCCTTGACAAAGGAAGAAAACTATGGTAAGATTAAGAAAAGTTTAAATTTCATACATAGTTTTAATTTTATTCGGAGGTACATAATATCATGAGAAACAAAAACAAACTGCGTAAACTCGCGTCGTTTCTGCTCGTACTTGCTCTGACAATCGGAACATTCGTTCCGGGGGGGTAAATCTTACATTATCAGTATCGGCTGCAACTGATACCGATGAACAAGGTACGTGGACTTATACAGTAACTAATAATGCTGCTACCGTTATACGGTATCAGGGAAACAGGACAGAAGTTACTATACCCGCGACGCTTGGGGGCAGGACAGTTACGGCGATACAAGGTCATAATAATTCGGGAAGCTCAGGCTATAACGGTATGTTGCCTAATACTGTGACGGATGTAACGATTCCTGACAGCGTAACGCTGATAGGTGATTATGCGTTTATAAACTGTACTGGTCTTACAGAGTTTACGATTCCTCCCAATGTTACGTACATAGGTGTATATGCGCTTAGTGGTTGCACCAGAATAACAAGCATTACTATTCCTGAGAAAGTTACGCGAATAGATGGGGATGCGTTTTATGGTTGTACTGGTTTGACAGAAATAACAATTCCCGCGAATGTTACGTTTCTTGGGGGTCGTGCATTTAGTAATTGCACTAACTTGAAAATAGCGAATTTTGACCACACAAACGCAGGTAATATATCCTTAACTCCCAGGAATAATTGGGGTTATATTAATGGCGGTTATGACTATACGGACACTTTCCGGAACAATCACAAAAATTTTAGAATCATCTACAAAGTAGGCTCAACGGGATTTACTACTCCGACGTGGCGCGGTTATCCCGCATTTCTTGAGGGTCAGGATACCCATCTCGCGGTCAGAGTTACCGGCATAACGTTAAATAATCCCGCCGGTTTGAATAATCTGCTTGTAGGCAATTCAGTAGATTTAACGGCGACTATCACCCCCGCGGACGCTGATAATAAAAGAGTCGCCTGGGAAAGCAGCGACGAAAGCGTTGCTGCGGTTGGCGATACAAACGGGCTGATGAACACAGTAACTGCGGTGGGTTCAGGTACGGCGACCATAACCGTTACTTCTAGAGATAATGCGGATATAAAAGCGACGCGTACCGTGACCGTGCCGCCGGTTGAACCTACAGGAATTACGCTTCCGTCTCAAATGACGATACTCAAAGGCGGAACGACAAAATTGACGCCGGAGTTTGTTCCGGCTCATGCGTCGTTCAGAGATGTCGAGTGGGAAGCGCTTGACGACGGCGAAACTGACCCGGATAATATGGACAGGGTTCTTGTGGTCAACGCCGAGGGTTTTGTGACCGCGCTGGAAGAGGGAAAAGCGACGGTGAGAGTCACGTCTCTTTTCAACACCTCGTTTACGGCTGACTGCGAAATAACCGTCGTCGAGAAACTCGAATACAAAATCCCGAATGAAAACACTCTTGAATACAGGATAGATTACAGAAATGAAGTTATAGTTATCACCGGCGTAAGGGACGAAAATAATAAGTTGTTCAGCTTTTACAACGAAAAATTGCCGGTCGCCGAGTATTGCTTGAAATTTAATAGCGCAAAACCTGAATCAAGCAAATGGTTTTTGATTTACGGCGATACTCTCGATATATCGAATTTAATACCCGACGTCAAAAAAGCCGCTAAAAATCCGACGGTCATACGACTTAGGGCAAGAGGCTCGAATAAAGAACCGGTTGAAATAGAAATTAAACCCCGCAAGGATATAAAAAAGTATTCTAAACCTTTTATCTACGACGCCAATTTAAATAGAATAATATTAAAAGCAGGAACAAACGGAATTAGTCACGCAGATTATAAAACAGACCGGAACGAATGGATATACTCCACGGGAATAACTACTAAAAATCAATCTCTCGGACCCGATTCTCCCGGAATAAACGTCGCGCCGATAACCAGCAAAACAGTAGTTACCGTTCGAATTTCGGCAGACCCCGATTCAGATACGCCGTTTGCGTCAAAAAGTCAGAAAATCTCGATACCGGCGCAGAAAAAAGCGCCGAAAATAACGGTTGATGAAAATAATGCGACTGTAAAGGGACTAAAAAACACTATGGAAATTGGTACGGACAGGGTCAGGTTCACTACGACGACAAAGCTGAAAAGCGCATCAAGTAAAATATCAGGCGCGGCTAACATCAGCGACACGTTTAATATAAATTCTTTGATAGAGACCGGATTCGACAGACCGGAGTTATGCGGAGGCCGATGCGGAAACCAACAATGTAACAGCCATTATTTATTCTACATAAGATTTATGATTGATACAAGCAAAGAGGGAAGCCATAAACCTGCGTCGGATATATCTGAAGTATTTTTGCCGGTATCATGGTATTAACGCTTATATCCGCGCCCGTTCCTCAGCTATATATTTATATATTCGGATACGGCGGGCCAAATACGGCTCCGCCGTATCTTTGCGTTAAAATAATTCAAGAATTGTTTTTAATATTTTTTAAATTATATTCTTGACTTTAATAAGATAGTATTATATAATTAAGATAAGTTAAAATAAAAGAGATGAAAAATAACGGGAGAAAATAAATTTATGTTGCGCGATTTAATTGATTTTAACGACCTGACCCTATCCGAATGGGAAGATTTGTTCAGGCTCGGTTTGGATATTTATGATAATCCTAAAGATTACGGGGATTACTGCGGGGATAAAATTCTCGCGTCCGTATTCTATGAACCGAGTACCCGGACAAATTTTTCTTTTCAGTCGGCGATGCTTAAACTCGGCGGCAAAACCATAGGATTCTCCGGAACTTCTTCGACGTCGGTCTCAAAAGGCGAGACTCTGGCCGATACCGTTAAAGTCGTCGCGAACTATTCGGACGTAATAGTAATACGCCATCCAGTCGAAGGCGCGGCATACGCCGCGTCGCTCTATTCTCCCGTTCCCGTAATAAACGCGGGAGACGGCGGCCATCTTCACCCCACTCAGACGATGACGGATTTGTTTACTATAGGCAAACTAAAAAATAAAAAAATGACGGGACTTGCCATAGGAGTATGCGGCGATTTACTCTACGGCAGAACGGTACACTCTCTTCTCAAGGCGTTCGCCCTGTATTCGGGAAACACTTTTTATTTTATATCGACCCCAAGTCTCGCAGTTCCCGGAAATTATATCGACTCTCTCAAAAAAAACAATAATATAATAATATCGGAAACGATAGAAGAATGTATAGACAAGCTCGATATTATATACATGACGAGAATACAGAGGGAAAGGTTTGATTCCGAAGAAGAGTACAGAAAACAAACGGGGATATATATTCTCGGCAAAGAAAAATTAAAAAGGGCTAAAAAAGATTTGACAATACTTCACCCTCTGCCGAAAAACAACGAGATTTCCCCCGAAGTCGACGATGACCCCCGCGCTCTCTATTTCGAACAGGCAAAGCTGGGACTGTACATAAGAATGGCTCTGCTCGTGAAAATTCTCGAAAACCCGAAGACGACGCTTAAAATGCCCGAGAATAATAATATAAATATAAATAAAAAGTGCGCGAATAAAAACTGCGTAATAAACACGGAAGAAAACCTGCCGGATTTAATAAAAACAGAATCGGATAAAATATTGTGCGTTTACTGCGAAAGCGAATTATAAGAATAAAAAATAATAAGATAACGGGGGATAAATTAAATGGATTTAAAAGGCATGATAAGACACGTCCGGGATTTTCCCAGACCCGGAATAGATTTTCTCGACATAACCCCGGTTCTTCTCGACGGAGAGGCGTTTAGGTACGTTACGGACTCTTTCGTAAAAGAACTCCGCGGAGTTGAGTTCGATATCGTCGCTTCTCTCGAAGCGAGGGGATTTATTCTGGGAGCGTCCGTCGCGTACGCTCTGAACAAAGGCTTCGTTCCCATACGCAAAAAAAATAAACTTCCCTGGAAAACGGTGAGCGTGAGTTACGAGCTCGAATACGGAAGCGACGTTTTCGAGATGCACGCCGACTCCGTAAAACCCGGACAGAAAATAGTGATTATCGACGATTTACTCGCGACGGGCGGAACTCTCGAAGCGTCTGTCAAATTAATAGAAACTCTGGGCGGCGAAGTAGTCGGGTCTGTGTTTTTTATAGAACTTGAAGATTTGCGCGGACGGGAGAAATTCTCCGGCGCGAACTTCGATATCTTCTCTCTTATAAAATCTTAAATCTTTTAATTCTGAAAAAATATATTTTATTATATATTTTGAAAAAAACATTTTATTTAATTTTATTTAATTTATCGGGAGGTATAAAAAATTGGACAAGTTTTTCAAGCTGAAAGAAAACAACACAAACGTTAAAACTGAAATTTTAGCGGGCGTCACGACTTTTATAACTATGGCTTATATTATCTTCGTCAATCCGTATCTGCTGACCATAACCGCGGGAGAGCATCTGTTCACGTCGATAACGATTGCGACGTGCATCGCGGCCGCTATAGGTACGCTGATTATGGGTCTCTACGCAAAAATCCCGTTCGCGCAGGCTCCCGGAATGGGTCTCAACGCATTCTTCGCGTTTACTATTATTCCCATGCTGGGAGGTTACGGCGGAGCTCTGGCCGCGGTGTTTATCTCCGGGGTCCTGTTTATTATCATCACCCTTCTCGGTCTGCGGCAGGCAATAGTTAAAGCCATACCCAATAATATAAAATTCGCAATCACCGCGGGTATAGGCTTGTTTATAGCGTTTATCGGAATGCAGAACGCGGGGCTTATAGTCTCGAACGACGCGACAATAGTCAGCCTTGTTGATTTTTCTAAATTCGGCGAATCTATGAGCGGCGAATTTGCGGCTGAAGCGACCGCCGCGAGAGGCGCGCTGATTGCGATAGTCGGGGTTCTGCTTATAGGCGTTCTGATGAAACTGAAAATCAAAGGCGCGATATTAATCGGCATTATTGCAAGCACGGTTATGGCCTTTCCTCTCGGACTCGCGAGTATGCCCGATTTTTCGGCGGGCTGGAATTTAGAGCTTTCGCCGTCGCTGTTCAAAATGGATTTCAGCAAAATATTTCTGGACGAGTCCGGCGCGTTTAATATCAGCGCTTTATTTACGGCGGTCGCGATTATAATCTCGTGCTTCATGATTGATATGTTCGATACAATCGGCACTCTTCTCGGTACTGCCGGACGCGCGAATATGCTCGACGAAAAAGGCGAGTTCCCTCAAATGAAAAAAGCCATGATGGCCGACGCGGTCGCGACGACCGCCGGCGCGTGCCTGGGTACTTCGACCGTCACTACTTACATCGAAAGCGGCGCGGGAATATCAGAGGGCGGCAGAACCGGGCTGACGGCCGTAACTGCGGGCATATTATTTATTCTCGCGATATTTATCGCGCCCCTCGCCCTTATGGTCCCGGGAGCGGCGACCGCTCCGGCTCTGATTATGGTCGGAGTTCTGATGATGGGTTCGATTGCGAAAATAGATTTCGAAGAGATGACCGAGGCTGTTCCGGCGTTTTTAACTATCGCTCTCATGCCCCTTACTTACAGCATAGCGACGGGAATCGGCGCGGGGCTTGTCGCGTATCCGGTTCTCAAACTCTGCACCGGCAAAGCGAAGGAAGTCCACTGGATAGCATGGATACTGGCGATATTGTTTATACTTAAATTTACGGTTCTGCCAAGTTAAAACAAAAATAAAAAAATCAAAAGGGGCGGGAATCTATTCTCCGCCCCTCTGATTTTATTTTTTTACGGCAATCGATTAGTTTAAGTTTAATCAAGGTTCTGTATGTTTTCGACCAGCCGTTCGATATCCCTCACCGCCCTCGATTCGTTTCTTTCGTAGAAAGAAGCCATCTCGCGCTTGAAAGACGTCGTACTGTTCATCAGCTCCGTTTCAATTCCGCCGAACCTGAACAATCCGCCCAGGTCGTAAACCATATTGCCGAATATAATATCGAGCATTTCCTCGGATTCCTCGTCGCGTCCGACTTTCGTTTTGAGCGTAACGTTATAATACGCGGGAATCAGCGTATATCTCGACTCGTAAGCCATTGCTTCGAGAATCGCGCCGGAAACTTCCGGGTCCGCCGTCGCCGGAACCGCGAGAGCCGAACCTATATAAGAATTTACAATGCTCAAATAATCGCTCTGGCTTTCGTCGTATTTCGGGAACGGCAGTATCCCGAAATCGGTCTCCATTCCCCTGAGGGGTTCTATTTCGGTCATACGGACATACATAAGCAGTACCTGGTCGTTCTGGAACATATTAGTTCCCTTGACGATAAACCCCGCCGCGTCCGTTTCTCCGAATACTTTCTGCGAGTGGAACGAGACGTTTTCGTCATAAATAACCTCGTATATCAAATCGAGGGCGCTGTAGACTTTTTCGGTGTTGAAGCTCATATAGGGTATGTCGTTTTCGTCCTTTCTCGTTATGTATTCGCCCGCTCCCGCCAGAAAAGCCGGCATCGCGTCGCGGTAATAAAGCAGACCGTAAAGGTCGTTTTCGTCCATTATGCCGTTGCCGTCGAGGTCGTCGGACACCTGTTTGGTTATTTCGAGCATTTTACGCAGCGTCCAGCCGCCGGTTTTCACGAGGGAATAGAGACTCTCAATCTGATAGTCGGCCTGAAGCCGCTTGTTAAATACGAACGCGCTCAGCGAACCCTTGTCCAGTATCTGGATATCTCCGGTAACCGCGAACAATTTCCCGCTTATCGAGAGCTGGTCGACGGATTTCCGGTCCCACCAGGGCTGCGTTATGTCCATGTTCGGCGTCTGCTTCAGGTCGAGCAGAAGTCCGCCGGTCGCAAGGGGGCTCAGATTATCCCCGAAACGTATGTACGCCGCGTCGTAGGCGTCGTCGTCGGCGTTCACGGCCCTTCTGACCGCGCTTCCCAAATCGCCGGGCCACGGGAACTTTTCCTGAACTATAGTACAGTTGAACAAATCCTCGACGGCCATGTTTCTGGCGTATACCGCGTCGTTTATGATATCCCCGGTATCTTCCTCTCTGTGGACGACGTCCCTCTGGTCGGAAGTCGTTTCAGTACCCCAGCCCGCGGCGGCAATGGTAAACGTTCCTCCCCGAAGGTCAAGGTCCGCGGGTTCGAACGGAAGTCTGCCGCCGTCCGCTTCTATGTCGGGTTCGCCGGTTTCCGCGTCCGCTTCGCCGTTCTGCCCGGGAATATCTCCGCCGCCGCCTCCCGCTCCGCCGCCCGGACTTCCCGAATCTTCAGACGCGCACGAGCAAAATACCGCGAGAGTAAGCAGCGCCGTCAGGAACAGAAACAATAAATTTTTAATCTTTCTCCTCATAATCCTGTGTTTCCCCTTTCAAAATAATTAAATAATAAATTAATAGTAAACCGGATAATTACTGATTATATTATATCTTTGTTTTAAATATTTGTCAAGCGTATAATTTAAAAATAAAAATCTTTAATTTTTTATAAACTCGATAATAAATTCGGCTCCGGATACGTCGCTCCTGTTTCCCGCGGTTATTTTCGCGCCGTGACGCTCCGCTACGGACTTCGCAATCGACAGACCTATCCCGTGCTTACCCTCTTTGCCTTTATAGAAACGTTTGAAAATATTCGGCAAATCAGACGCGTCTATTCCCGGGCCGTCGTCTCTCACCCTAACCGATACGCTCTTGTCAGTTTCGTAAAATAATATTTCGACGAGAGACTCCGCGTACTGAACGCAGTTTGCCGTAACGTTCATCAACGCCCTCATAACGGCTTCTTCACGGCAGTTTATATATATTTTCTTGTTTTCCGGACATATAACTTTTATTTCCTTTTCCTGATTTATAATCAAACCCCGGAGTTTTTCGGCGCAGCTCTCGGCAAGATTTACCAAGTCTGTTTTCTCCGCG
>Ga0099364_10003940_pt1 | contig 22666 bp, 19 predicted proteins | sample TergutTh196P3_FD_73070 | JGI IMG/M metagenome (GOLD analysis project Ga0099364, IMG submission 73070) | Microcerotermes parvus P3 segment gut microbial communities from Pointe-Noire, Republic of the Congo - Th196 P3 | ecosystem: Host-associated > Arthropoda: Insects > Digestive system > Gut ...
AAGAGGCTCGCCGCTGCCTTTCATTGTATTTGCCATGTTCTCAAAATTTTAAGCAAATGAAACAAAAAAAACGGTTATGTTATCTGCTGCTAAAGCATTTTGAGAAGGCTTGCACTGACCATTACAACCAGCGCACAGGACATAACCGCGTATATCTCAAACTAAAGGGTACAAAAAAACCGGAACTTCCGGCGTATCTGTACGCCTTCTCAAAAAAAACTTTAGCACTATCTTATACGTAGAATTTTTATTTTTGTTGTGTAGAGGTGCAAATATTTTTCATTTTTTTTGCAAATATTTTGAAAGTTGTAACTAAAATAGTTACCTTTGCGGCAAATTTTATTTGAATGAGTACGAAGAAAAAATTGATAAAGCGTTTCATGCAACAGCCCAAGGACTTTTCTTGGGACGAGTTAGTTCGGCTGTTTGGGATATTTGGGTATTTGCTATGCAACAAGGGCAAAACGTCAGGCTCGCGCGCGCAATTTGTTAAAGGCGATGATGTACATACGGTGCATAAGCCGCACCCGACAAATATTCTAAAAGGGTATGCCTTGAAACAGGTTTTGGAATTTTTGACAGCAAAAGGGCTGTTTAACGATAATGAACAAGAAGACAATAACATAAAACAGGAAGATAATGAACAAACTGGAATATAAGGGATATTACGGCAGTATTGAATACAGCAAAGAAGATGATTGTTTGTTTGGCAAGGTTTTAGGAATGCCTAACAACTTAATCAGTTACGAAGGCAACACAGCGGCGGAACTTTATGCCGATTTTAAGGAAGCCATTGATGCCTATCTGGAATGTTGCGCCATGAATGGCATCAAGGCTCGCAAGGGATACAACGGCGTTTTGAACATACGTATCCCGTCTGAAATGCACAGTCAGGTTGCTATTTATGCAGAAAGTCACGGTACAAGCATTAATTCTTTTATCCGCGACTCTATAAAAAAACGATTGGAAGTTGCGTATGCATAAGCAGTGAAAAAGCCGATTTTGGACTTACAAAATGACAAAATATTAGTTTGTTCACAAATGCGTCACAACGCAACATTGATAAATGCCTTAAATGCCTGTTAAACAGCCAAAAGAGTGGGCGAGGGTAACAGTATGTGTAACTGTAGTGCGAGGTTTGCATCAGAGCAAACGGCAGGCAAAACCGAATAGCAAAAGTTGTATGCAAATTGTATGCAAACAAAAAATAAAAGAGGTCTACAATCCTCTGTAAACCTCTGATTTTCACTGTCGGGGTAGCAAGACTCGAACTTGCGACCCCTTGCACCCCATGCAAGTGCGCTAGCCAACTGCGCCACACCCCGATTGAATAAAAAATCGCTGCAAAGATAAATACGAATTACGAAAATACAAAATTTTTACATATTTTTGTGTTTTTTTTGATAACTCTATTTTATGACTTCAAAAGACTTTAGTTCACAAGAATTAGAAAAATATTCTTCGGCATATACCCTGTCGGATATGGAAATTTTTATATTTCCCGAACTGTTCTATTCGTTAGTATTAGCGAACATTATGTCGCCCGAAATATGGAAATGGCGCGATGATCCATGGTTCGCAAATATTGAGAACAAATCGTTTACTTACAAGGTCAATCGCGTTAAGCAGTATATAATGGACCATTTTGCGTTCAATCTCGACCTTGATACATGGGGGCTTACCGATAAGGATGTGGAAATGGCGCGTTTCAGCGATTTTATTGACGAAGAAAGCCTGAGTCAAAGTAATGCTCTGTTTGGTTACGAGGGCGACAAATATTATTTCGACATAGACATACGCCGTCATTTCGGGCTTGACAAGTACACAAGCGATGTCATTCCTTATTGGAAGACCGAAACCGTTGAGGCTATGATGGCTTTTCATCACAAGGAAGGCTACACGGCTGGCGCCGGTGAATGTGTGTCGTTGTCATCGCTGTATGCTGCTGCCATGTTCATTGTTGGACGCATACCTGTTGAAAAAATTTTCCTGATAGCCACTCCTCTACATTCGCAAAATTTCATTACCGAACGCGATGGTATTCTGACAAATAATAGGCGAATTGTAACAAAAACGATGTGGTACAACGGTACCGAACTTTCGGCAAAGGCGCGTAGAGCAATAGAAAATGAAAAAATTACTATCGTGTCGCATATATCAGGGTGTATTCATACATTGTACAACGTAGCAACCATTGACCCCGAAGCATACAAAATTTTTGAAAATAGTCTGCGAAATTTTCTTACAACAGACTTTGATTTTGAACTGTTTATCAATTTTTTGCGCACTAAAAACGAATTTTGGGAATGTTTTCAATATCGGCATGTTCGCAACAACAAAACGTGTTTCATAGAATTGCGTACAGTTTTTCATTACGAACATTCGAGCAAAAACAAATTTTCGAGCGACAGTCGCAAAGCGCTGTTCGAGGAAATTGACCCGCGTGACTTTTATTTTACGCCCAAAGATGAAAAAATCATTATCAACGATTTTGAAGATTTTTTGAACAAAAACAAGGATTTGAGTTTTGACGAGAAAAAAGATTTTTTCATCGAACAAATCATGCAGGAGCGTTGTAGCCGTATGCGCGACATGTTCGAGGAAATGCGAACATTTATACACATTGACCCGCGTTTGCCCGACGAGCAAAAGGAATACGTTGCTATGCCGCGTCTGCAAATAAATACCGAACAAAAACGCGAAGAGATTATGGAACATTTGCACGAAATGGCGTCACATAACGAGTTTGCAAAACTTACTCGCTATGCGTATCGTGAGATGACCAACGTCAGTTGGATACCGTTCACAAAAGCGGCAATAGAGCGCAATCCCGTGTGCAACGAAGCGTTGAAGGGCAAAACCTTTGATGAGGCGTATCAAATATTGTGCGATATGCCTTGCGAATCAATATACTGCGGCAGCCGATTAGCGCAACCCGACGAGGTTTGGAATTACGGATTAGGCGATGGCGTCGAAAAAGCGTTTGTTTTGTTAAACTACATGAAATTTTGTGACCCTGACAAAACAGCCGTTTTTGAAGCAAAAGGCTCAGAGGTTATCGTTTCACAGGAAAACGGTAATTCATACAGTTTCCTGACAAACAAGATATTTGACAAAAAAATATACGTGAAAGGCACAGTCATTGAGGAATTTATTTGAAAATTAACAATGAACGGTAGCCAACTGTAACAGCGTAAACGTCACTAATCCGTCACTTCAGCTCTGAATCGAAGCGTTATTTGCGGATTTCGAGGATCGTTGGTTATCAGGGTGATAGTTCTGTTTTGAGAGCCGTTTTGTCCTGTGGCGTCATACGTAACGGCTATATCTGACGCGGCTCCGGCGTTAATTTCTCTCGGAGCATTGACCGTCAATATCTGTCCGCCGCCCGTATCTATTTTGCGGATTTCCAACCTGCTTCTGCCGCTGTTCGTCAATCTCACCTGAAATGTCTTTCTCTCGCCTTTTCTGATATTGCCGGCTTCAATTACTTGCCGGTCAAGGGTTACTGATGGCGCATTTTGTAACTGGGTAGCCGTCCATCGCGAAAAATCTTCTTCGATGGTTGCCGTCACGGTAAGTCTATGAGGTTGCGCTCTGTTGTCGTTCAAAATCATGTTTATTGGGTCGGCAACAAAACCCCAATCGTTTTTACGCGAGGCATCATAAGTCACTCTGATAGTGGCTATTTCGCCTTGCCTTATGGTTGCGGGCGACACTTCTGCCGTAATGTGCGCAGGCAAATTGATGAATGAAATGCTTGCCGGATTGGGACCCGGATTAAACGCTCTTACCACCAACGCAGGTCTTTCATAAGAGAACATACGATTGAATGATACGTGCATTTCTTCCATACGTATTGCCCCAACTGTGTGACGGAACGCTTCGCTGGGGAGCCTGTCCACAGGAACTACTGTGCCGGATATGCGTATGTTGGTTGTCGGCGGCGAACTGTTTGTATGAACGGTTATAGTTCTGTCAATCGGTCCCGGACGACCTTTTACGTCATACGAAATTTTTATAAAACCCGTACCGCCCGGACGAATTGGCTGCCGAGTATATTCAGGCGTAGTACAGCCGCATGTAGTTACGACGTTCTGTATGACCAACGGCGCTGTGCCGGTATTTGTGAACGTAAAATCGTGAACAGCATCGCCATCGTTTTCGCCTACCCTGCCAAAATCGTGATGAGGCTTATCGAATGTAATTCTCGGCTGCGCCGAAACACTTAATAACACAAACAATAATAATACTGATAAATTCAATTTCATCTTTTAATACATTTTGATTACACTATAATAATAACTGAAAATATAGTACAAATATTGTGCAAAGTTAGCATTATTTTTGAAAAAAAATGAAATGCACCCTTAATTTTAGATTAATGGCGACGCATAGATTTATTACTCAAAAAACGACCGCGTCTAACCCTTTTGTTACGTGTGTTTTAAAATTGCCGTTTTCATCGCTGTAAACTAATAACGCGTCTAATTCAGGGTGTTGTTGTAGCAGTTGAATACTTTTTTCCAGCCCCGACGCCATAAACGCAGTTGCCCATGCGTCTGCGGTCATGCAATCATCGGCAATAACGGTAGCGCTCAACAAATTGTGCATTACAGGGTATCCTGTTTTGGGGTCAATGGTATGCGCATACTTAAGTCCGTCAATTTCAAAATATCGGCGATAATTGCCTGATGTAGCCATTGCCCGATTGTCAAGAAATATAACCGCTTGCGCGTCTGCGCCGTATGCTGCGCCTTCCAATGGCTTGTCCACTTGAATGCGCCATACCACGCCCGAGCCATTCACGCCTTGCGCAGCACATTCACCGCCGATGTCCACTAAAAAGTTGCGAACGTCCTTTGAAATGAGGAAATTGGCTATCACATCAACTGCATAGCCTTTCGCAATGGCGTTCATATTGAGCATCATTTCGGGAAAATCCTTAACTACCCTGTCGCCTTCGATACGCACTTTGTCCATGCCCACATATTGCAGCAGGCTATCAATCTTTTGCGGATCCATATCAGGGTAATCGCCCGTAAAGCCAAAGCCCCACAGGTTTACCAAAGGCGCAACGGTAATGTCTAAAACACCGTCCGAAGCCCTGTTTATTTCCACCGCCTTGTTGAACACCGTTCGGAAATAATCATCAACAACCGCATTGGCGTCATTCTGATTTATCCGCGAAATCAGCGAGGTTGGGATATACGTTGAAAGCGAGGCGCTGAAATCTTCAAGCAGTTTTACGATTTCCTCTTCGTAATCAATACCTTGTGGACTCTCATAAGTAATTGAATAATAAGTACCTTGAGTATATCCTCCAAGTCTTAAATATTGAGCAGGCTGTCCGCAAGAAAACAAAAGTCCTGCAACAAAAAAGAACGAAGACAGAAATTTAAAGCAACGCATTAAGTTTTTCGATTATTGCGTCTTTATTTGCGCCACTTTGTTTATCAACAATATTTCCGTTTTTGAAAAACAAAAACGTTGGAACGGAACGTATTTCGTACTTTGCCGTAAGGTCGGGACATTCTTCTGCGTCCATTTTTCCAATGAACGCCCTGTTTTCATATTCTGTAGTCAACTGCTCAATCCAAGGAGCTATTGCGCGACACGGTCCACACCACTTTGTGTAGACATCAAGCATAACGGGTAATTCCGATTGCAAAACAATTTTTTCAAAATTGTCGTTATTTATTTCTAATGCCATAGTATTAAGTATTATTTTTTATGACCGCAAAAATACAACAAATTTTAGTTTTTCAAAAAAAAATCATTATTTGGTTAAAAATATTTTGAGGCATTATCATTTTTTTTGGTTCTACAACATTTTGTGTGTAAACGGCGGCAGTTCGTTATGATTAACTTTGTTTATCTCCCAATTCGTGCTTCGGTTGCATCATAACGGATTGAGATTTCTCCCTTCGGTCGAAATGACCGCCTGCTTTAAAGCGTAGAGTTGAGGCTGTCTTAAAAGTGATGTGCATTTTTTTTACTTTATGCTGCACACTTATAAGAATTCGAGTCCAATTTTTGTTGGTAATAATTTTGAGTAGTCCCAAATATTACCACACGCAAAATAACCGACCATTTTTCAAAAAGAGATGATTTTTTCTTCATTTTGGACTTATTTTGGGCATTATTATGTAGTTTTCCGATATTAAATGCAATTGCAAATATTGCAAAGTCCATTTTTATTTTGTCCTCTTTGAAGTGCCTAAAGCGGTCATATTGTTTATTTGCTTTTATTTGTCCGAAGACCGCCTCTGGTTCTACGGGTCGTTTGCTGCGATGAAACATACCTTCTTCTGAAGTGAGTAATTCATGTGCGTTTTTTCTGTGCTTATTTAGATTGTGATTGATTTCTATCCGACGATTTTCTTTAGCATTGTGACACAAACATTTGATAGGACATCCATTACAATTTTTTGCTTGATAAAAGATTGTCTTTGATACATACCCGCTCTCGTTTTTTCGGGTGGATTCCCCGACATTCTCCATGTGTTGCCCCATAGGACAAACAAAATAATCTTTTTCTTTGTTGTAAAATAAATTTTGAGTTAAAAATGCGTTATTTTTGAACTTTCTTTTTTGCTCTGCGTTAAAGAGAGGATATTTTACAAATGCCTTGATATCATTATTTTTCATAAACTCGTAATTTTCTTCACTGCCGTAACCGGCATCGGCAATTTGTTTTTGGGGCATGGTTTTATAACGCTCACTAAAGCCATTGTTGAAAGGTATAAAAGTAAGAAAATCAGTTGGATTTGAGAAAAAATCAAAATGCGAAATAAACTGATTTTCTGTGCCAATTTGCAGATTGTAAGCAGGTTTTAGTTGTCCGTTGTTCATGTGGTCGTCTTTCATGCGCATAAATGTGGCGTCTGTGTCTGTTTTGGAATAACTGTTGCGATTACCGAGTATTTTCAAATGATTTTCGTATTCCTGCAATTTTGGCAAATGATTTTCTTCGAGCGTTTTTATTGACTTCTTATCTCCCTTTGAGAGATTTTCGCGGTTGATTTGGCTAATACGTTTTTTCAATTCTTCAGAGTTAACAGGCGTGGGAGGATCATCATCGGGCTGCTGGTCTTGTGCTATACCTTCATCTATCTGTTTGAGTATCTGACTAATTTTTGATTCAAGTTTTTCCTTGTGTTTTTCAACCGATTTACGCCAGACAAAGGTGTAACGATTGGCGCGAGATTCTATCTTGGTACCATCAGTATAAAGAGCATCCAAACTCAAAAAAACCATATCAACAAGCAACAGAACTACTTGCGTAAATATATCATTAATAGTATTTTTCAAATGCGTGGAACGAAACCGGTTGATCGTATTATGGTCAGGTTCCTGTTGACCACAAAGCCACATATAATGAATGTTTTCCTTGTTTTGTTTTTCTATTTTGCGGCAAGAATAAACATTATTCAAGTAGGAAAAAAGAACTAATTTTAGCATCATACGGGGATGATAGCTACTGGCGCCACCACCTTTGTAGCTGTCTATGAGATTACTTATATTGAGACTGTCAACTATTTGACTAACAAGACGAACAGGCGCATTATCCGGAATTTTTGAGTCCAAACTGGTTGGGAAAAGGGTGGATTGACCCTGATGGTAACTTTTAAATATTGTCTTTCTCATTGCTTTTATTGTTTAACGATATTTTTTGCAAAGATACAAAAAATATATTATTGAACATCAAATAGTTATTAACACATAAAAACCAAAAATGTTAATAAATATTGTATTCTAAAATTATCCATAAAATAGAGGTGTGGTGCTTATGAGACAGCCCCTTTTCTTGCTTCGTACCGCTGTCTTTCCGAACAAAGTGTGGAATCTATTGATTATCTCGCTCTTGTCCGATTACGTCATTGGTACCGAAGGGAGAAATCTAACAGTCGTACGTCAATTTATCATTAACTTAACGATAGTTTATAGTTGATAGTCATTAGTCATTAGTCGTTAGCCATCAGCGCTTTGCTAAATGCTAACGACTAACGACTAAAATTTGGAGCGCCCTCTATCGGTATACCTTCACTAACCTTGCACCCAGCATGTAGCCGTCCATATCAATATCTACGCCGTTTTCTACTGTATTGACTGTTTCTAAACTTACGCCAAGGACCTGCGACATTATATAGTCGCGATGCGCCGCTATTGCCGCGTCTGTTTCGGGGTGTTTTTGCAGAACGACGCCGATTTTGTCGGTAACATCGAAGCCGCTGTCCTTTCGCAAATTTTGTATGCGGTTAATCAATTCGCGGGCAATACCCTCGTGTTTCAAATTTTCGGTAATGGTAATATCCAATGCCACAGTGATTTTGCCTTCTTTGGCAGCCAACCAGCCCGGTATATCTTCCGATGTAATTTCCACGTCTTCGGGAGTTAATTCCACATTTTGACCGCCAATAACCGTATTGTATGCTCCCGAAATTTCAAAATTGGATATATCCTGTTGCGAAAACCCTGCCACCAGAGCCGATATGTCCTTCATCAACCTGCTGTACTTGGGTCCAAGCGTCTTAAAGTTGGGTTTTATTTTTTTTATGAGAATACCTTCCGTGTCTGAAATATATTCGATTTCCTTTACGTTTACTTCGTTAAGAATAAGTCGCTTTACGGCTTCTATCTGTGGTTTCAATGCGTCGTCGAGAACGGGTATCATTATTTTGCTTAACGGTTGCCGCACACGTATATTCACCTTTCGGCGCAGCGCCAATACCATTGACGAAATTTGCTGCGCAATGTCCATACGCGCCTCCAATTCACTGTCAATAAGCGCATTGTCGCATACGGGAAAATCGGAGAGGTGTACCGACGGGAACGGCTCCAATCCAGTCAATCCGTTGAGGTCGGTAAACAGTTTGTCCATGTAGAATGGCGCGACAGGCGCGGCTAATTTGGCAACTGTGGTCAAGCAAGTGTAAAGCGTCTGATATGCAGCGAGCTTGTCGGCGTCCATATCGCCGCCCCAATAGCGTTTGCGGTTTAGGCGCACGTACCAGTTGCTCAAATTTTCAGTAACAAAGTCCTGAATAAGCCGTCCGGCGTGCGTTGGCTCGTAATCGGCATAGCGTTCGTCCACCTGCTTTATGAGGGTGTTGAGCAACGAAATAATCCAGCGGTCTATTTCGGGACGCTCGCTAACAGGCACAGGCGGCTCGCTGTTGCGGAAACCGTCAACATTAGCGTAAAGCGCAAAAAACGAATACGTATTATACAATGTACCGAAAAACTTGCGCATCACTTCCTCAACTCCTGCGATGTTGAATTTCAGGTTGTCCCACGGCTGCGCGTTAGTTATCATGTACCATCGCAGTGGGTCGGAGCCGTATTTTTCGATGGCGGCAAACGGATCTACGGTATTGTTCAGGCGTTTGGACATCTTGTTGCCGTCCTTGTCCAACACCAAGCCGTTGGATACTACCGTTTTGAATGAAACCTCGTTGCTGATCATCGCGGCTATGGCGTGAAGCGTGAAAAACCAGCCGCGCGTCTGGTCTATTCCTTCGGCGATGAAGTCGGCAGGAAATATCTCGCCGCGTTCCAAGCGCTCTTTGTTCTGAAAAGGATAGTGAATTTGCGCGTATGGCATTGCGCCCGAATCGAACCACACGTCAATCAGGTCTGTTTCTCGGCGCATGGGCTTGCCCGAAGGCGACGCCAGCACAATATCATCAACAAACGGACGGTGCAGGTCTATCTTGTCGTAGTTTGCGTCCGAAAAATCGCCAACAACAAAGTTTTCGTATGGATTTTTCTGCATTATTCCGGCTGTTACCGCTTTTTCTATTTCTGCAATCAATTCTTCCATCGAGCCGATGCAAATTTCTTCTGTTCCGTCATCGGTACGCCAAATAGGCAGCGGCGTTCCCCAGTAGCGACTGCGGGAAAGGTTCCAGTCTTGAAGATTTTCAAGCCATTTGCCGAAACGCCCCGCGCCTGTGGATTCAGGCTTCCATTTGATAGTGTTGTTCAGGCGTATCATCTCATCGCGGCAGGCAGTAGTGCGGATAAACCACGAGTCAAGCGGATAGTACAGTACCGGCTTGTCTGTGCGCCAGCAGTGCGGATATGAGTGAGCATATTTCTCTACTTTGAACGCTTTGCCCTGCTGTTTGAGCATTACGCAGAGATCAACGTCGAGTGAGGTTTCGGGTTTCAGGTTTGAAGTTTCAGGTTTAATGTTTGAGGTTTCAGTGTTATAATCAGATTTTACGTATCGTCCTGCAAATTCTCTGTACAAATCAACATTTACGCGTTCTTTTACGAAATCGGGGTTTAAATCTTCCAATCTGAAAAACCGTCCGCTGCGATCTACCATCGGTTGACGATTGTCGTTGCCGTCAATAAGCATGAGCGGCGGTATTCCGTTTGCCTTTCCCACGCGGTCGTCGTCGGCGCCAAAGGTGGGCGCAATATGCACTATTCCCGTACCGTCGTCGGTAGTAACAAAATCGCCTGTCACAACGCGGAAAGCGCCATCGCCCGGGTTTACCCACGGGATAAGTTGCTCGTAAGCAAGTCCTTCCAAATCTTTTCCATCGCACTCTGACAATATCTCGTAAGGAATTAATTTATCGCCCTGTTTATAAGCGTCTAACGGCAAATTGGCAGCCTTCGGATTAAAATGTTTTTCTACCAAATCCTTCGCCAAAATAACATTCACAGGCTCGCCCGAATATGGATTGAACGTCTTTACAAACACATAGCGAATATTAGGACCCACGCAGAGCGCCGTGTTCGAGGGAAGCGTCCATGGAGTAGTCGTCCACGCGAGGAGGTAGCAGGTTTCAGGTTTCAGGTTTAAGGTTTCAGGTTTCAGGTTTGGGGTTTCAGGTTCCGTTATCATTAAACTTGAAACTTTAAACTTAAAACTTAAAACTTTAAACATAGCCACGCAACTCGTGTCCTTCACGTCGCGATAGCAACCGGGCTGGTTAAGTTCGTGCGTACTTAACCCCGTTCCCGCGGCGGGCGAATACGGCTGTATAGTATAACCCTTATACAGCAATCCCTTGTTGTACATCTGTTTGAGCAGCCACCAAAGAGTTTCGATATAACGGTTATCGTAGGTGATATACGGGTCGCCCATATCTACCCAGTAGCCCATGCGGCGGGTCAGGTCTTCCCACTCGCGCGTGTATTTCATCACGTCTTTTCGGCACGCCGCGTTATATTCCTCTATCGAAATGGTTTTACCTATATCTTCCCTGCTTATTCCGAGCGATTTTTCCACGCCAAGTTCCACAGGCAAGCCATGGGTGTCCCAACCTGCCTTGCGCTTCACATGATAACCCTTCTGGGTTTTGTATCTGCAAAAAATATCCTTAATAGCCCGCGCTATCACGTGGTGAATACCGGGCATACCATTAGCCGAAGGCGGTCCCTCGTAAAATACAAAACTTGGACGTCCCTCGCGAACAGCAAGGCTTTCTTCAAACGTGCGGGCGGCTGTCCAGCGCTCTAATATCTCTTTATTGACTTGCGACAAGTCAAGTCCTTTATATTCAGGAAATTTTTGCATATTATTATTAATTTTGAAAAAAAACGGACAAAGATATGATTTTTTTACAATTTTTTGAAACCTTTTTTAGAAAAAAACGTATAAGTAGTAGAAACAGATTATTAAAATTTTAATGTATGGTTATATGAAGAGAACATATTTGATTGTTTTTGCGATTTTTGCGGCATTGACCTTAAATGCGCAAGAAGATGGCGAGAAATTGAGCTTGACGGTAGATTTGGCTAGTGATTTTGTGTGGCGTGGGTTACAGATTAATTCTACCCCTGTGATACAGCCTTCCGTTACTTTTTCGCAGGGAATATTTTCGATTGGAGCGTGGGCTTCAACGCCGTTTACAAGGATTTTTAACGAACATAAGGAGTTTGATATTTTTGCTGAATTGCAACTATCATCTTCTTTATCGTTAGGACTTATCAGTTACTATGATTATTCTGCGCCTTACTTTAAGTTAAAAAAAGAAGAAACGGCTCACGATTTGGATTTGTACCTGACTTACGATGGTAGCGGCGGCTTTCCGATAAGAGTCTTGGCGTCCACTATTATTGGCGGCGGCGCTGATTTAAAATGGAAGGACGGCAAGAATAAGAGAGCATTTTCTACATACCTTGAACTTGGCTACGGTAGAACGACCAACGGCGGGATAGAATGGAACGCGTTTTTGGGATTTGTCCCCATGGAGTCTAATTTCTATGAGATAGACGGCGCAGCGATAATAAATCTCGGCTTTGGAGTGACCAAGAGTTTTGAAATAACGCCTACCTATTCATTGCCGCTTTCACTCAAACTTACGGTCAATCCTGCTTATGAGGCTGTTTATTTAACGGCTGCCGTAAAATTGTTTTGAGATACAGAAAAACGCTTTATGTAGCACGACAAAAATAAAAAAAATGATATATTGCAAAAATGTTATATCTTTGCACCATCAAAAATAATTAATTACTGTCGTGAAAGGTTCAGAGATAAAGAAGAAGGTAAAAAAAGTTGGATGGTATTTGGTACGGCATGGATCAAGCCATGACCTTTACGGACATGATGATCATCCGGGAGTTCTTTTGCCAATTCCGCGTCATGATTCAAAAGAAGTTCCGCCAGGAACCGCGGCTAATATTTTAAAAGTTTCAGGTGCAAAATAATACAATCATATCAATATGGAAATCAAGAAGGTAGAAGCGATTATAGAAAAGGCGTCCGATGGTGGTTACGGTATTTACATACCATCAATACCAGGCATTGGAGTTGTTGGCGATACCGAAGAAGAGGCAAAAATGAATCTTTGGGAAGTTGTCAGCGATATTGTTGACCAATGTCGAGAAGACAGGGTTGAGGACTGTGTAAACGGCGGGAAACTAGAAATAACTTACAGGTATGACCTGTCTGCGTTTTTCAAAACCTTTGATGTTTTTAATGTGTCTTCATTAGCAAAAACAATAGGCATTGATAGTAGTTTGATGAGACAATACAAAACAGGTAAAACTTATATTTCGGAAGCGAGGAAGCAAGAGATTGAAAACGGAATACATCAACTTGCAAACGAACTACTTCATGTGAGGTTTTGATAGCGCAAAGTTGAATAAAAAAAATGGTTTCGTGTACATTTTCGTGTACGCATATTGCAAAGAGTTGATTTGCAATATTTATTGTGGAGCTGACGGGAGTCGAACCCGTGTCCAAACAAGAAACAACTACGCTTTCTACATGCTTATCCTATTATTGATTTTTGTGCGCTGACCGGCAACGGGCAGCCTATCAGAGCCTTAAGCCTCTAAATTTTCGCTGCGACTTCGAGGCTACATCGCAACTATTCCCGTCTCACGAGCGCCTCCGTATCGCCAACCGCGGGAACGGGTTAGCGGGAAACGTCTTGTCCAAGCGCCTTGCGCCGGATTTAAGCTGATCTACTATACTTCGATCACGCTGCAAGAGCGTAAGTATTTTCGCCATTTATAATTTTGTGACCCGGATTTTCGAGACATATCACGTGGCTCGGCATGCTTACAATACCCATTTACCTTGCTGTCAAAACCAAACAGCCCCTAAATATTATTCGTATTGTTTGAATTTTGCGCAAAGATACAAACATTTTTTTATTCCTTGCATGTTTTTTTGAAAAAAAATAGTAATTTTGTCAAATTTTTTAAACGTTTTTGAGTTAATTATTAATAATCAATAGTATATGAAAAAAGTGTTTTTTTGTTTTTTGTTTCTTATTTCAACAGTTTTTGCGTTTTCGCAAAATTACGAAATAAACCTGTCTATCAATGCCCACACTGACACGGTATTTTTGGGAAGTTACTATGTCGGTAGAGATCGTTTGCGAGTGAACGACACTATTGTTTTGCGAAACGGAAACGGCGTGTTTCGCAGCGACAGAGAATTGCCTAATGGCTTGTATTTCCTTGCAAGCGATGGCAAAATGTTATTTGAATTTATTGTTGGCGATAACAAAAGATTTAGTATAGTTGCCGACACTGCCGATTTAGCAAATCCAGTATTCACCAATTCGCCCGACAATGACATATATTTCGGGTACAGGCGTCTTACTTTTGAATTAGGCAGAGAGCAGCAACAGTTGGCTGAACTTTTCAGAAATGCAACTAACGACGATGAAAGAAGAGAAATAATTGATAGACAAAGAGTGTTACAGGTAGAAAGTTTGGAACGTATTGATAGATTTATCGAAGACAACCGTCATCTGTATGTTAGCAAAATCTTAAAATCGGAGATTCCACTTCAGGCTCGTATGCCCGACCCTCCCAGAGACGCAGAAGGAAATGTTACCGACCCAAACTTTCAATATAACTGGTATCGTAGGCATTTTTTCGATAATTTAGACATCACCGACCCGGATATGATGCGAACGCCTTCGTATCACGATAAACTGTTCGACTACATTACGAGAGTTATCCCACAACATACCGATTCAATTAACGCAGGAATAGACAGGGTATTAACCATGGCGCAAACACGGGCTCGCGCTATAGACAATGACGTTGCTTTCCGTTACATTTTAGGCTCGCTTTTTAATCATTTTCTTGAAAGTCAAGATCTTATTCGCGGATTTGTTGTGCCTGAAAACGTATGGGCGCATATTACCGAAAAATGGTTTATCCCGTATGCTCACTGGAGTACAGAAGAAACCATGGAAAATCTGAAAAAAGAAATTAACGACATCAAACCAAATCTTATAGGCAATCACGCCCCGCCCATTGAAAACCTCATGATTTTGCCTCCCGAACATTTTAGAGTTGCGGCAATGGATACCGCCGTCAAAAATGATGTACATGCAGGCAGGATGGTTAGTGACTTTCGTAGAGATAACGCATTGAGAAGCAAATTTACGGTTCTTTACTTTTGGGATTTTACATGCGGACATTGCAGAACAAGCATTCAGGAACTTTACGAAGTGTGGGAAGAGCATAATGATAAAGGATTGCAAGTAATTACAGTACAGATATATTATACGGACAGACAATCAAAAGGAAGATGGATAGATTTTGTAAACGAAAACAGTATGTTCGGTAACAGCTGGTTCAATACGTGGAGTCCGTATGACCATAAATTCAGAGAATTATACAACACAGCCACAGTACCGGTCTTATATCTTTTAGATGAAAACTTTGATATTATAATCAGAGGTAATTTAAGGAGACCTATCGGAGTTGAGACAATTAAGGATTTTTTCGACAGACAGGATCAATAAATACATTACATTATATAATATGACTAACATAAAAATAGTTTTAGAAGACGGTTCCGAATTTCACGGAAAATCGTTTGGCTATCAGGGTTCTGTAGCCGGAGAGGTAGTGTTCAATACCGCCATGGCGGGATATGCCGAGAGCCTCACCGACCCGTCGTACAAGGGTCAAATTTTGGTGATGACCTACCCCTTGGCAGGAAATTACGGTATTCCACACAAAGAGCATGAAAATAATATAATAAAGCATTTTGAATCGGATAACATTTACGTTTCTGCGTTAGTTACAACCGATTACTCAAACGAGTACAGTCACTGGCGAGCCGACAAAAGCCTTGATGAATGGATGAAGGAGCATCGCGTACCCGGTATTTACGGAATAGATACACGTGCATTGACAAAAATATTGCGTGAAAATGGAAACATGCTCGGAAAAATTATTTATAAAAATCATGACGTTCCATTTTACAATCCATACGATGATAATTTAGTGGAAATGGTAAGTTGCAAGGAAAAAATCGTTTACGGAAACGGCTCATATCGAATTTTATTAGTTGATTGCGGCGTGAAGCACAACATCATTCGCAACCTGCTTGCCGCCGACGCTACAGTCATTCGCGTACCGTGGAACTACGATTTCGTTGGCGAAGAGTACGATGGTTTGTTGATTTCCAATGGTCCGGGCGATCCTAAAAAATGCGGCGCCGCCATTCAAAATGTTGCCAAGGCTCTGAAAAACGACAAGCCAATATTGGGTATTTGTTTGGGCGGTCTGATATTGGGCTTGGCAGCCGGAGCCGATACCTTCAAATTAAAATACGGTCATAGAAGTCGCAACCAGCCTGTCAAGCAAGTTGGAAGCGACACAGCGATAATCACTTCGCAGAACCACAGTTTTGCTATTGACGCCGCTACCATTCCAGCCGATTGGGAGCCGTACTACGAGAACCTCAACGATGGGACTAACGAGGGCGTCCGTCACAAGACAAAACCTTTTTTCTCGGCGCAGTTTCATCCGGAGCCATCTGGCGAAACGCCGGATGCAGAAAACATGTTTAGCGCCTTTATTGAAGAGGTAAAGAAAACTCGCTAAGACAATGTTTTTTCTCTTAACATTGTCTTAGCAAGGTCTAAAATTGTTGTATCGTGCAATGTAACAACGCCCCCGTTGGGACCTTGTTCCAAATGAATGCCTGCGCACGCGCACATTCCCGAAGAATAATGCGAGCCGCCAAAATAGTTTCTAACAGTGTCCTCATCAAGGTTTAGCCTGTCGGCTATGGTTCTGATGCCGCCATGCGGCAACAAATCTTTAATTTTTCTTAATTCATTAAATGTGATATACATGATTAATAGGATTAATAGGCTTATTAATTATTTATCACTCCTTCATAAACTGTTTTCTGCATAGTACCCAAATAATCGTCTTGAGAATATTCCCAGTACATAACGCCAAGCAGTCCTCTCTCTTTCAGAAATTCGCATTTAAGTACGAGAGAACGGGGATTTTCGTATGTGTATACAAATTCTCCGTCGGAGTTTGTCAAATAAGGCACTTTAGCAACGTCGTCCCACTGTTCTCTATATTCTGACTGGTCTTTAATTTGCCAGAAACGGGGAAACTGTCCTGTTCCTTTTCCGTAGAAGGGTACGCCCAACACTAATTTGTGAGGTGGTATTCCTGCCTCTATATGCAAATCTACAGATTCTATGCACGACAATCGTGTGTGTTCCGAAGGATAAAGCGCTGAATGGTGGTATGGCGGGTTGCCCATATCGTAAGTCATAATATTGACAAAATCAACATACGGCTCTACCGCTTTAAAGTCCACATATCTGGCATTGGCAGCCGAAGCGAAGGTTAACAGTTTGTCGTTACCCAGAATTTCGCGAATTTCGCGCATTAGGATTGTAAAATTATCAGTATCTTCCGGCGATGAGGAAATTCGTCCCGCCGAACTTGTGGGGTATTCCCAATCCATATCAATGCCGTCAAGGTTGAACTGTTCAACCACGCGCTTACAATCGGCAACAAATGCCCTGCGATAGTTGGGGTCGGCAGCCATTTCGCTGAAACGTCCGCTTCCCCAGCCGCCTATCGAAAGTAGAACTTTCAAATCGGGCTTCTGCTTTTTCAAATTGGAAACAGCCATCAATCGTTCTTCGCTGTTGATACGTATTCCATCGAATGTGTTATTTACGTGACCGAAAGCATAATTGAAATGTGTTACGTAAGTCGGGTCGGGCAACGTTCCTCTCATAGTATATGCTATTACTACAGGGTTTTGACCTGCGGGCAAATACAGATTGGAAACATCCGACGATCCTGACGAACAACATGCAGCGCACAAAAAAACCAGCGCTATAAGAAATAAATACGACTTTTTCATTGTTTTAACTGTGTTAATGAGTTTATTAATCATTTTTTATTTGCATAACTCCTTCATAAACGGCTTTACGCAAAAGTCCGGTATCATCGCCTGAATACTGCCAGTACATTGCGCCTAATAAACCTTTACTGAGCAAAAATTCACATTTATATGCTATAGCACGCGGACATTCAAACGTTTGCATAAAATTTCCTTCCGCATCTGACAGCCATGACGCTTTAGCGACATCATCCCACTGCACTGTATATCCTTCCTGCTCATGAGCGTTGCTGAAGCGGGCGCCGCGAACAAGCCCTCTGCCGCCCATAGGAACACCCAATACCAATTTTTCGGGAGGTATGCCTGCTTCAATGTGAGCAATTACGGATTCTTCCACCGAAAAATTACCATGCGTCCATTGCGAACGATGTAGACCCGCCTGATGCAATGGAGACTCGCCCTGACGTTTATTTTCCATATCATAAGCCATGATATTGACAAAATCAAGATACTTCATAGCAGTACCCCAATCCACGTATCGTGCACTTGCCGCCGAAGCAAACGTTAACAGCATGTCGTCGCCTATTGCATTGCGAATGTCGCGACATAGCAAGTTAAAGTTTTCTGTGTCGTCAGGCGATGCTGATATTAGTCCGCCTGCCGTTTGGGTAGGGTATTCCCAGTCCAAATCAATACCGTCCAAATTGAACTGATCAATAACGCGCTTACAGTCGGCAGCAAATGCCAAACGTAAAGTTTCATCGGCAGCCATTTCGCTAAAACGTCCGCTACCCCAGCCGCCTATAGAAATCAAAACCTTCAATTCCGGTTTTTGCTCCTTCAAACTGGCAACTAACCTGAGGTTGTCCTCACTGTTAATACGCACGCCATTAAACTCATTGTTCACGTGACCAAACGCATAATTGAAATGCGTGATATAAGTCGGATCGATGGGAACTTCGGAATCGAATCTAAAAATATAGGCTATCGCTACACGCTCAGGTCCCGTCTCTACATTTCCGGCGTTCCTTGAAGAACATGCGGAAAAAATTGCTAAAATCACTAAAAATACAAAATACTTCTTCATATTACTTATTTATTAAAATTATTATTGTTTTGATTAAATTATTTTCGATATCAAGAGTTAAATTTTTTGCAAAGATAAAAATAATATTTTAAGATTTTCATTTTTTTTCATTTTTTTTGAAAAAAAAACAGGTTAAAAAAAAGAAAAAAATGTGTCATTTAACGTGAATTATTTAGCACACTTTATTTTTCATCGTTTGTGTTTTTTATTCTTTCGGGTCGCATTTGCGGAAAAAACAGAACTTCCTGTATTGACGCCTGATTTGTCATCAGCATTACCAACCGATCTACGCCTATACCCATTCCAGAAGTTGGCGGCATTCCAAATTCGAGTGCGCGAACAAAATCCATGTCAATAAACATCGCTTCGTGGTCGCCTTTTTCGCTCAATTTGAGTTGCTCCTGAAAACGCTCTAACTGGTCAATGGGATCGTTCAATTCCGAATAGGCGTTGCAAAGTTCCTTGCCGTTGACGAACAGTTCAAATCGTTCGGTAAGTTCGGGATTAGTGCGATGACGCTTGCATAGCGGCGACATTTCGATTGGATAATCAATGATAAAAGTAGGCTGTATCAGATGCTTTTCGCATTTTTCGCCAAAAATAGCGTCAATCAGTTTGCCTTTGCCCATTGAGTTGTCTATGGGGATATTCATCGTTTTGCAGGTTTCGCGCAGTTGCACCTCGTCCATACCCGACACGTCCACTCCCGAATATTCCTTTATTGCCTCAAGCATCGGCAAACGGCGGTACGGACGGCGAAAATCTATATCCTGACTTTGTTGGGCAGAATTTGCAACGCTGCCTAACCGAACTTTTGTATCTTCATGCAACGCCAACGCCACACGCTCAATCATCTCTTCGGTAAAGTCCATCATCCAATTATAATCTTTGTAGGCGACATAAATTTCCAGCACCGTAAATTCGGGATTGTGCGTTCTGTCCATACCCTCGTTGCGGAAATTTCGAGAAAACTCGTACACACCGTCAAAACCGCCTACAATCAGGCGTTTCAAATACAATTCGTTGGCTATGCGCAGATATAGCGGAATATCAAGGGCGTTGTGATGCGTGATAAACGGACGCGCCGCTGCGCCGCCCGGAATAGGCTGCAACACAGGCGTATCAACCTCGATGTAGCCTTTTGAATTGAAAAAGTCGCGCATAGTGTTGATAACTTGTGTGCGCTTCAAAAAAGTGTCCTTAACTTGCGGATTTACAATTAAATCAACGTAGCGCATTCGATAACGCTGTTCGGGGTCGGTAAAGGCGTCAAATATCTGTCCGTCCTTTTCCTTCACGATAGGCAACACGCGCAGTGATTTGCTCAGTACGGTCAATTCCTTCACGTGGATTGACGTTTCGCCCATTTGCGTAACAAATACAAAGCCCTTCACGCCTATTACGTCGCCTATGTCCAACAGCCTCTTAAACACGGTGTTATACATTGTTTTGTCATCGTCGGGGCAGAGGTCGTCCCGTCTGACGTAAATCTGTATCCTTCCCGAAGCGTCCATCAACTGCATGAACGAGGCATTGCCCATGATACGGCGACTCATGATGCGCCCTGCAATGCTAACATTTTGATAATTACCCGCATCAGCATTGTAATTCTCTAAAATCTCTTTTGCCGTGGCGTTTATCGGATATTCGGCTGCAGGATAAGGCTCGATCCCCAATTTACGCATCTCGGCAAGGGAATTTCTACGCGCTAACTCTTGTTCGTTTAATTCTTGCATCGTGTATTATGTATAAAATTTAATAGCGCAAAGAAACAACCTTTTTTTTTAAAACAAAAAAAATAATCAGAAACGTATTTTATTGCATCATTTTTTCTTGTTTTTTTTAAAGAATAGCATTTTCTTTGTACAAAAAATTTTACGTAGATGTAGATAATGGGACAAATTCGATTGAACGGAATGGAATTTTATGCCTATCACGGCTGTTACCGTGAGGAACAGTTGATTGGCAATAACTTTTTGGTAGATATTTCGATGGAAACCGATATGGCGGAAGCATCGAACAGCGATAATCTTTGCGATGCGCTCGATTACGCAGAAGTGTATGAAATAGTGAAGCATGAAATGTGTGTAAGGTCGTTTTTGCTGGAACATGTTAGCAATCGCATTTTGAACAGGCTATTTGATAGTTTTATGCAGTTGAAATGGGCTGAAGTATGCGTGACCAAACTAAATCCGCCTGTTGACGGAAAAATTAAAGGCGTGTCTATCTCTCAAAAACGTTTACGAACAGAGCAAACGTAAGTTTCAAAAATGTTGTTTCTGCAATTCGCTGTTATTTAGTTTATTGGGGGTGTTTTTTGAAATTTTAACAAAAAAAATAGCAAAAAAATATAAAAATGTCATTTATATTTTTTATCTTGCGCTGTTTTTTATTATCAAAATTTTTTAATTAAAATATTATCATTCTATGGAAAGTGGAAATATTAATTCGGCTGGTTCAGCCGCTGCCGGTCAAGTGAAACGCGGCAGAATGAAAGTAGGTTTGTATTCGATTACTTATCTTGGTTGCTGGTTTAAGGATCATCCTCCTCTTACTTGGCAGGAGGTGTTACAACGGGCAAAAGATCACGGATTCGACGGGGTTGAATTTGACGCAAAACGTCCACACGCTAACCCAATGGACTGGTGTCAGGACACGCGTAAGGCTGTTGTAAACCGCGCTGGCGAATTGGGACTTGAGCTTCCTGCATTGTCAGCCAACAATAATTTTGCAAGCCCTTGTCCCGAAGACCGTGAAGCGCAACTGCTTATGGTTAAGGAGCAAATTAAATTAGCCGCCGATTTGGGCTGCAAGTCATTACGCGTATTTGCCGCGTGGACTGGAGTAACTTTTAGAGATGGCTGGGCAAATTATGACGAGCCAAAAAAGGAATGGTTCAACGGTTGGAAAGGCGTTCCAAAACTTGTTCGCTGGAATTACATGATAGACTGCTTTAAGGAAGTTGCCAAAATTGCAGGAGATTACGGGGTAATTCTTGCCTTGCAAAACCACGCACCCTACGCCGATACATGGCGCGAATGTCTGAAAATAATCAATCAGGTAAACTCGCCTCATCTTAAAATATGTTTCGACCTGCCGCCTGTCGAAGACAATAAGGAAAATATCACAGAAGCCATTAATACAATAGGGCACATGGATGTTCTTTTCCATTACAATGGCGAATTTGACAGGCTGTCAAACGGAAAACTTCACGTAACTCCATCGTTCGGATACCCAAGTATTTACAATTACGGGCATCTAATCAATGAATTGCAGCGGATAGGCTATACCGGTTACCTAAATTGGGAATTTTGTCACTGTGCAATAGACAGAAACGGAAAACAAGGCTCTTTCCAATATGTTGAAGACCAAACAAAATTAGCGCTTGAATATATGCGCGATTTGGTTGCCGAAGCAGAAAAATTGTACCCGCCTACAGTTTAGCGGGCACGATGAATTTTTAAAAAGAAACTGCTCCAAAAAAGCAGTTTCTTTTTGGAAAATATCAAAAAAAATTAAATTTTGTCATGTACTAAAATATTTCAGCAAAAAAGTTTTCAATTTTCAACTCTTTATTTGCATTAATAATAAAAAATTTTGTTGTCAAACAAAAAAACAATATCTTTGTGGACTTTTTTATAGATAATACATGAAGCAGTTAATAAAATTGTTCGCGCTATTCGTTTTGTGTCTGTTCGGTCTATCTGTGACAGCCGATGATGGTATTTCTTTTTCAGGAAAGACGGTTTACGTTTTCGACCTGAAGAAGGAGATAGGTCCTTCTACGTGGCGCACCACTACGCAAAGCATTGACCGCGCTGTGGAAATGAACGCGGATCTTATTATTGTTCACATGAATACATACGGCGGAATGTTAGATGCAGCCGATTCTATTCGCACCAAAATTATCAACTGTCCCATTCCCGTGTATGTGTTTATTGACAACAACGCTATTTCAGCCGGTGCGCTTATTT
>Ga0099364_10003941_pt1 | contig 22666 bp, 22 predicted proteins | sample TergutTh196P3_FD_73070 | JGI IMG/M metagenome (GOLD analysis project Ga0099364, IMG submission 73070) | Microcerotermes parvus P3 segment gut microbial communities from Pointe-Noire, Republic of the Congo - Th196 P3 | ecosystem: Host-associated > Arthropoda: Insects > Digestive system > Gut ...
TGTTGCCGAGCATCCCCTCGATCACGAATATCTTGCCCTTGCCGCCCATTGCCTTGAACATCTCGACCGAAATGGTGTATCCCATATGGATATTGTCGGGCGATGTGTGGATGACCCAGTTCGGGGTGAGGTCCATCGGGCCCACGTCGTCGGGCTTGTTCCACGCCGTTCCGATGAAGCCGCCGCCCTCCGCCATTGCCTCGGCCAGCGGGTACGCTATCGCGTTCTCATTCGGGTCGGAGTAGGCCAGCGCGTTGCCGCCCGCTCTTGCGGAGAACTGGCGCATGTTGTCGACTTCTCTGTCGTTCGAGCCGCCTGAATCCAACACCTGCATCTCGTACTTCTGCCCGATCGAGTCCAGGTATTCCGCAAACAGCTTCATACCCTCGGTGATCGTTACGATGTAGGGATTATCGAGCCCACGGATCGAGGTCGCCAGGTAAACCGTCGTGTCGAGCTTTTCCTGGGGGATTTGCGCCGGATCAATGGTGAAACCCTTTAAGCCCGGCTCTTCATACGCGACAACTTGCAGCTTTTCGCCGCAATGAGGACACACGACGAAATCCGCCGCAAACGCGACGGAAGCAACCGACATAACAATAGCAATAACCACGGCAAACAGAATTTTCTTCATTACACAAACTCCTCCTTAAATTATGTAATTGTTGCGTATCGGTTAATATGAATGGCAAAATCATTTTAGCATAATAAAAAATAAACTGTCAATGGATAAGCGAAAGACAACGCAGGGGGAATTTCTCCAAAATAAAAGCCTGCGAAAATAAGCATAACGATATAATCGTTCGCCGCGAAACGAAATACTTGAAAATACCCCTATAATATGATATACGTTGTTAATCGAAAAAATATTTTCACAATCAGCATAATCAAACAAATCTAAAATTTTTTAACCGGTGACTCACCGGCGCGAAAAATCTCACAGTGGGAGGAATTGATATGTACTTGGAGGAACTGTTCGGACTCAAGGGCAAGGTCGCTCTGGTCACCGGAGGCGGGCGCGGCATCGGCCAATTCGTAGCGCGGGGACTGGCCCGCGCCGGCGCGGAGATCGCGATAATGCAGAGGAGCGACCCTCAGGAAGCCATAGACCAGATAACGGGCGACGGCAACAAAGCTTACTGGATAAAGGCGGACGTGACGGACGAGAAAGCCGTCGACGCGGGCGTAGCGGAAATAGTAAAGCGCTCCGGCAGGCTCGACATAGTGTTTAACAACGCGGGCATCTGCATGCACCAGAGCGCTTTTGAGGCCACCGTGGAGGAGTTCCGCGAGGTATTGGACGTAAATATAACGGGCGAATTTATCGTGGCGAGAAGCGCGGCCCGCGTGATGATCGAGAAGGGCATAAAGGGAAGCATAATCAACATGGCCTCCATGTCCGGCAGCGTGGTGAACATTCCGCAGTGGCAGGCGTCGTACAACGCGTCGAAGGCGGGCGTTATTCACATGACCAGATCGCTCGCGATGGAGTGGGTCGGCAAGGGTATCCGGGTGAACAGTTTGAGCCCCGGTTACATCGCCACACCCATGTCGACGGAAACGCCGCAGGAACTCCGCGACGCATGGATGCCCCTTATCCCGATGCACAGAATGGGCGACCCCGACGAGCTGGTAGCGGCGGTCATATATCTCGCCTGCGACTCGTCCACATACACCACCGGCGCGGACCTGATAGTGGACGGCGGCTACGTCTGCCTTTAAAAAAATTTTATTGATAAATCCGGGAGGATGAAAAAAATGAGACAGGTCATTCTGAGAGAACCAAAAAAATTCGAGACGCTGGAAGTGCCGCGTCCCGTCTGCGGTGAAAATGAAGCGCTTATCAAAGTGGGCGCGGTTGGAGTATGCGGCTCAGACATACACGCGTATCACGGGGAGCATCCGTTTATCTCCTGCCCGATAGTGCTGGGTCACGAAACGGCCGGCGAGGTCGTGGAGCTTGGCGCGAAGGCGTCGGGCGGGCTCAAAATCGGCGACCTAGCGGTGCTCCGTCCGCAGCTCGTGTGCGGCAAGTGCCTTATGTGCAGGGAGGGGCGGTACAATATATGCAATTCCCTGAAAGTGCTCGGCTGTCAGGAGGCGGGTGGAAGCTGCGATTTCTACGCGGCGGACGCGGGCCTGTTCTACAAACTGCCCGACGGAGTAGACTGCAAGGTCGGCACGCTCGTTGAACCTCTCGCCGTCGGAGTACACGCGGCGAAGCGCGGCCTGCCGGACGGATTCGCGGGCAAGCGCGCGCTGGTAATCGGCGCGGGAACCATAGGCAACGTGACGGCGCAGAGCTTGCGCGCGCTGGGAGCGGAGGACGTAATTATCACCGACGTTTCGGAGTTCAAGCTGGAGCTCGCCCGCAAGTGCGGTATAGCGAACGCGGTCAACTCGGCGAAAACCGATCTCGCGAAGTACGTCGCTGAAAAATTCGGGCCTGACGGGGCCGACGTGATATTCGAATGCACCGCGTCCGAGGCGGGGACAAACCAGACGCTCGACATCGCCCGCAAAGGAACGGTGATTGTCATCGTGGGCGTGTACGGCCATCACGTCAACACGAACATGGGGAACGTGCAGGATCGCGAGTACTCGCTGGTGGGGACCCTGATGTATCTGCACGAGGATTACGTTGACGCCATCCGCTTTTTGCGGGAGGGCAAAGTCGACCTCAAGAGCCTTATCACCAACGAATTTTCGCTTGAGAAAACCGCCGAGGCGTACCAATACATAGAGGCCAACAGGGATAAAGTCCAGAAGGTCATCATCACCGTTTAGGGAATGGGCCGGAGATGATGAGAGGAGAAATAGGAGTCTGCGTGGTGGGGGCCGGGCGCGCCGGCATGATTCACGCGGTGAACTTCCGCAAAAATGTTCCGGGCGCGCGCCTCGTCGCCGTCGCAGATCCGATGGATGAAAACCGCAAGGCCGCCTGCAGCGAGCTGGGCCTGGACGTATGTTACAGCGACTACAGGGACGCTCTCGCGAATCCCGATATTCACGCGCTTGTGGTGGTCGCGCCGACGGCTTTCCACAGAAATATAGTGGTCGAGGCAGCCGCCTCTGGCCGCCACATACTATGCGAGAAGCCGATGGCCATCAACGAATCGGAGTGCCTGGAAATGATACAGGCGGCCGACAGGCACGGCGTGAATCTCCAGATTGGGTTCATGCGCCGCTTCGACGCGGGATTCAGGCGCGCCAAGGAGATAGTTGAGAGCGGGGCGATAGGCGGCGTGGTGATGGTCCGCTCCAACACGCGCGGCCCCAGCGTGCCTCAGCCGTGGATGTACGACATAGCGAAGTCCAACGGGCCGCTCGCGGAGGTGTGCAGCCACGACATCGACGCCCTTCGCTGGTTCACTGAGAGCGAGTTTGTCAGCGTATACGCGATCGGCGGAAATTTCCGCTCGCCGCAGGCCCGCGCCGAGTTTCCGGAGTTCTATGATAACGTAGTACTGTCCGCATCGTTCGAGAACGGATGCCAGGGTATGATCGACGGAGCGCAGGGAGTTGGATACGGCTACGACTCGCGCGCCGAGATCCTCGGCACGAAGGGCTGTGTTTTCGTGGGCAGGCTTCAAGAACACTCCGTTGTAACCTGCACGGCCGACACGAGCGAGGGAGCTTATCCGGTGGTGCGGAGCTGGCGGCAGCTGTTCGAGCCCGCGTATCTCGCGGAGGACATGGCGTTTATCGAAAGCATTGCGAACGGCACGCCGCCTCAGGTAACGGGAGTTGACGGGCTGATGGCGGTTCGCGTGGTGAACGCCGGCAACCGCTCCATAATAGATAAGCAGATCGTACAAGTATCCGCCAAAGTGTAGCGCGGGGGATTTAGTTAGGAGGAAACGCCGATGCTGGCAGGCAGATTGTTTGGCAAGGAAGATTTGAGAATTGTTGAGGTTCCCGTCCCAACCGCGGGCAGCGGAGAAGTCGTGGTGCGAGTGAAGGCATGTACCGTGTGCGGGACGGATTTTCGCATGTACAGGAACGGTACGGAGGGCGTGGATGAAAATCACCCGCTGACGCTTTGCCATGAATTTGCCGGCACTGTGGAGGATATCGGAGGCGGAGTGACCCATCTCCGGCGAGGGGAGAGGGTTTGCGTCGCCCCGAATATCGGGTGCGGCGTATGCGGCAGATGCGTTTCGGGGCATAGCCATCACTGCAAGGAAATGACAGCCCTCGGAATCCACATGGACGGAGGGCTCGCCGAGTTTGTGAAAATCCCAAGGGAAGCCGTGAGCAACGGCAACGTCATGCCGATAGGCGACGGCGTGAGCTTTGTCGCAGCGGCCGTGAACGAGGCGTTCTCCTGCGTTTATAACGCGTATGAGCGATACCGCGCCGGTCCTGGCGACGTCGTGGTTATAATCGGCGCCGGGGCGATCGGCCTCATGCACGCGAAACTGGCCCTGATGTCAGGGGCGGCGCATGTTATCATGAACGACCTCTCGCGCGGGCGACTTGACGAGTGCGCCGCGATAGAACCGCGAATCACGGCGGCGGCCGAAAATCTGCCCGAATTTGTTCTGGACGTGACCGGGGGATACGGCGCGGACGTGGTAATAACCGCTTGCAGCGTCGCCGCCGTGCAACAGAACGCGTTTGCCCTTGCCGGGCTGGACGGGAGGGTGTGCTTCTTCGGCGGACTGCCAAAGGGACAGGAAATGGTGCGGCTCGACACCAACCAGATACATTACAAACAACTCTCCGTGATGGGCACGACCAGATCCTCTCACGCGCACTACCGCCGCGCGCTCGACCTGATAGAGAAGGGCCTCGTCGACGTCGACCCGCTGGTGACCCACAAATTCGGGATAAGGGACGCGTCACGCGCCTTCGATAACGTTTCCGGCGCGGTCGGGCTTAAACAGGCAATCGTTTTCGACTAAAGCAAGGGAGGACGCCCATGAACTACCTGATTGGAATCGATCTCGGAACGCAGGCGACAAAGGCGAGCCTGTGCGACGAACAGGGAACCATACTCGCCGAAGCAGTACAGGAGTCCAGGCTTATTCACCCGGAACCGGGCGCGGTCGAACAGGACCCGGAGGAGATGCTCGGATCCGTGTTGAATACCATAAAAGAGGCGCTGGAAAAATCCGGAGTTTCGCCGGCCGACGTGGCTGGGATTGGAATTGACGGCCAGATGGCCGGACTGCTGGCCGTGGACAAGTCGGGAAATGCCGCGATACCGTACGACAGCTGGCTGGACACAAGATGCGGAAAGAGCCGCAAGGCGTTTCTGGACTTCGGCGAGGAGCGGACGATAGAACTGACGGGCGCGCCGGTGACTTACGCGCACGGCCCGAAGATCGTATGGTGGAGGGACGAGCGCCCCGAGGCTTACAGGAATATACACAAGTTCACTCAGCCCGGTTCATATTGCGCGATGCGCATGTGCGGCCTGTCGGGCGACGACGCCTTTATAGACCATACGTATCTGCACTTCTCCGGATTCGCCGACACGGCAAATAAATGCTGGTCAGACGAACTTGTGGAGGGCGTCGGTATAGACAAATCGAAGCTCCCGCGCATAGTTCGGCCCTGGGACAAAATCGGCGCCGTTTCCTCCCAAATGGCGTCCCGCTGCGGGCTGATTCAGGGAACGCCGGTCGCAGCCGGATGCGGAGACTCGGCCGCCTCGACCTTCGGAGCGGGAATCGTCCGCGAGGGACTGATGATAGACGTGGCGGGAACCGCGTCGATACTGGCCTGTGCGGTGAAAGTTTTCGCGCCCGACAAAAAACACAAGACGATAATGTGCTGCCCGTCAGTCGTCGAAGGCCTTTACACCCCCATGGCCTATATTAACGGCGGAGGAATGTGCCTCAAGTGGTTCCGCGACGACGTAAAAGAGGGAAAATATTCGTACGAGGAACTGGGCCGGATGGCGTCGTCAGTGCCGCCGGGTAGCGACAACCTGATATTCCTCCCCCACTTCTCCGGCCGGGTCTGCCCAAACGACACGCTGGTGCGCGGAAGCTATGTCAACCTCTCGTGGAAACACGGGGCGGCCCACATGTACCGCGCGATAATGGAGGGCGTCGCGTACGAATACGGAATTTACTTCGATATAATCAATGAACTCGTGCCGGGCCTGAAACTGGACGTGGTGATAGGCTCCGGCGGCGGAGCTAAGAGCGAGCTGTTCACGCAGATAAAGGCCGACGTGCTGGGAACTCCGTTTTCAAAGTGCCGCGAGGTGGATACGGCGGCGCTCGCCTGCTGCGCGATAACGGGTTACGCGGTCGGGCTCTACGACAGCCTGACCAGCCTCGTCACCGCGCCGACGGAGATATGGATCTCCTCGAACGCCGAACTGTACGACCACTACAGAGCGCGCAAGGAAATCTACGCCGATATCATCGAGGATCTTCACGGCGTATATCGCAAACTGCTGTCATTATAAAAAAGGAACGCTGAGGTGAAGGGCGAAAATTCGCAACTGTTCGCGGAAGAACGCAAGGAACGCATACTGGAGCTGCTGGAGGAGCGCTCCAAGATACTCGTGCCAGAACTGAGCGAACTGTTCGAGGTTTCACAGGTGACGATACGAGGCTACCTGCGCGATCTAGAGGGCGAAGGGAAACTGAGGCGGACTCACGGCGGCGCGATACCGGTCGGCAAGTCCGGCGACGAGCCGACCTCGCGGCTCAAAGCCGTCGAGCATATCGCCGAGAAACAGCGCATCGCGAACGCCGCCGCCGCTCTGGTAGACGACGGGGACGTCGTGGCGCTGGACACCGGCACCACGACGCTCGAACTCGCTAAGGCCCTGTCGCCGAAAAAGCGCCTCACGATCGTGACAAACGACCTGGGGATAGCCTCGTTCATGGAGGACAATTCCGAAGCGTCCATCATGCTTATAGGCGGCTCGTTACGCAGAGGTTTTCGCTGCACGACCGGCCCCATGGCAATCGCCGCCTTCAAGGGCATCAACGCGGACGTGGTGTTCGCCGCGGCGAACGGATTTTCCCTCGAACACGGGTTCTCGACGCCGAGCGTCGACCACGCGGAGATGAAGCGGGCGCTCATGGGCATGGCCTCGCGCCGCGTCATGGTGATGGACAGCAGCAAGATCGGCAAGGTGTCCCTCATCAGTTTCGCCGCGCTACGCGACATAGACAGGTTCATAACCGATTCGGGAATAAGCGGGTGCGTCACGGAAGCTATCGAGGCGCAGTCCGACAATCTTGAGCTTCAAATAGTTTAACTGAACGGAGGCGATTTTGATGAGAAAGGCCGTTTGTGTCCCGGTTTATTTCGGAGCGGCGGTGGAGCGTGAGCGGCGCGAGTTCGACGAACAGCTTGCGCGGCTTAAAGAGATGTATTCTGACGTCGCGGAGTTCACGGCCCCGGTCCGCGTGGGCGACGAAATCCCCCCGGCCGACGCCGTGGTGTTCCCGCAGCTTATAGGGGCGGCGTTCAGCGAACGCGAGGCGCTCAAAAAATACGACCTCCCGTTCGTCGTGCTGACGTCCCGTTTCGGCACCGTCGAAATGTGGGACTGGGAGATAGTTTCCTTCCTGCGCGGCGAGGGGCTCTCGGTGTTCTCGCCCTACGACGTGGAGCTGGCCCGCGTGATATTTCGTTCGATAGCCACCCGCGCGTCACTGCGCGGCGCGAAGTTCGTGATGTTCCAGGACAGCCCCGGAGAGGGAATGCAGGCGAGCATTTTTAAACGCTTCTATTGGTGGGAGAAGGAATGTACGGAGAGGATGGAACGGGAGTTCGGCATGAAGCTGATCTACCGGAGCTGGAAGGAGGCCGGGGAATCCGCGCGGGCGGTGAGCGACGAGCGGGCGCGGGAGATATGCAAGGACTGGAACGTATGCATGGAGAACCTCCCCGAAGCCGATTACCTCAGGTCGGTGAAGCTGTACATCGCCATCAAGGAGGCATTGGACGAAATAGGGGACGTGGCCGGAGTTGGAGCCAACTGCCTCAACGAGTCCTTCAACAGCGACACGACGCCATGCCTGGCGTGGAACATGCTGTTCGAGCGCGACGGCGTCATCTGGGCCTGCGAGGGCGACACCCTGACGCTGCTCAGTACTTATATTCTATACAATTCGCTTCAATCCCCGATGATGATGACGAACATCTACCCGTTCCTTGTCGGAATGGCGGCTTTAGCCCACGAGAAGATAGACAAATTCCCCGACATCGAGGACCCGGCCAACCACGCGCTGGGCGTACACTGCGGCTATTTCGGATTTGCCCCGAGGAGTTTCTGCACGCGCTGGACGCTCCGCCCGAAGGCGCTGGAGATAGTGGGCGAACACGCGACGGTGGTCGACTGCGAACTGCCGGAAGGACTCGCGACGCTGGCAAAGATATACGCGGACTTCAAAAAACTCAGCATTATCGACGCCGAAATAGAGGGTTACGTCCAATATCCCGGCTCCGACTGCCGCAACGGCGCGCTGATCCGCTGGAACGACGGCGAGCGGATCATGGAAGAATTGTGCAGCCACCACGCGATTTTGATCACGGGAAATCAAAAAGTGCGGCTGCTTCAAGTCGCAAGAGTGTTCGGCTGGGAAGCGATTACTATGTAGCCAATATGGTCAGCATATCGGTAAACCCGGTCATGTCAAGCACTTCCATGATTTCCTCCGAAACGTTGACCACAGTCATGGACGCGTCCTTTGCCGTTGCCGTCTTCTGTCCCATTAACAATACGCGCAGCCCGGCAGAGGACACATAATCGAGCTTTGCCAAATCAAGCACTATCTCTTTCGCCTCGTCAAACGCCGGGATCAGCGTCTCCTGAAACTGCGGCGCGGTGATGACGTCCAGCCTGCCCTCTACGGTAAGGATGAGTTTTCCGTCTTTCAGCGTTTTCTCGATGTTCATTGTCAATTCCCCCCAAATCAAAGCTGATTATTCCGGCACGGCGCGGACAAGCGCCGCCCGGAGTTCAATCGTCGAATGTCAGGCCGTCGAGCAGGCTCATGTCGATGTGGCAATAGCCGTTCGGGTTTTTCTCCAGATATTTCTGGTGATATTCTTCCGCTCCCCAGAAATTTTCCAGCGGTTTCAGCTCCGTTGCCAGAGGCTCGGAATATTTTTTTTGAATTTCCCCGAAAACCCCGGACGCCGTTTCCCCGTCCTCCGGGCGGACAAAGTAAACGCCGGTCCGGTATTGGCTCCCGCAGTCGTCCCCCTGGCGATTCACGCTGACGGGATCGATTATCTCAAAGAACGCTTTCAATATCGATACGAGCGGCACAACATCCGGGTCATAGCGAACCTCAACGGTTTCCGCATGTCCCGTGGCGCCCGTGCACACTTCCTCGTACGTCGGGTTTTCAGCGAGCCCGTTCGCGTATCCGACACGTGTTTCCTCGACGCCCGAAATCATCAGCATAAAAGCCTCCACGCCCCAGAAACATCCCCCCGCGAGATATATCACCATCGGCAATTCCCCTCCCATCGTTCAACATTGATATTCTTCCTTAAAATTATAGCGTCCCGCGCCTGGATATGGTATATATTAAAAATAATCATACGCAAGGTGGCGGACGGATATGGAAGCGGCAGAATCAAACGAATCAGGCACGAGCACTCCGCGGTACATAGCGGCTATTGACCAGGGGACGACGAGTTCCCGCTGCGTGATATGGGACGCGAACGGATCGCCGGTATGCTTCGACCAGATGGAACACGCGCAGATATTTCCCCGGCCGGGATGGGTTGAGCACGACGCGGTTGAGATATGGTCACGCGTTCGGGATGTGGTTGGCGGCGCGATGCGTAACGGGGGAATATCTCCCGGCGAAATAGCGGCAATCGGCATAACGAACCAGAGAGAAACAGTGGTGGTGTGGGAGCGGGATACAGGCAGGCCGATATATAACGCCATAGTGTGGCAGGATATCAGGACGCAGGATTTCTGCGACGGCTGGATTGCCGCGCCCGGCTGGGAGCAGGACGCGCTCGGGCGCGGCCGGACGAAGGATATCACCGGGCTTTTAATCAACCCTTATTTTTCGGGAACCAAGATAAAGTGGATACTCGACAACGTTCCGGGCTCGCGCGAGAGGGCCAGGCGGGGCGAACTGCTGTTCGGCAACATCGACGCCTGGCTGATATGGAACCTCACCGGAGGCCCGGACGGGGGAGTTCACGTCACCGACGTGTCGAACGCCTCCCGCACACTGCTTATGAACATCGAAACATTACAGTGGGACGAAGAGATGATGAAATTCCTCGATATTCCAGCCGGAATGCTGCCGCAAATCAGACCGTCGAGCGCCGTATACGGACACTCAGCGCCGGCGGGACCGTTCGGGGCGGCGATACCGGTAGCGGGAAACCTGGGGGATCAGCAGGCGGCCCTGTTCGGCCAGTCATGCTTCGCCCCCGGCGACGTCAAAAACACTTACGGAACCGGATGCTTCATGCTGATGAATGTCGGCGAGGCGCCGGTTTTTTCAAATAACGGGCTTCTCACCACGGCGGGATACAGCCTCGGGGAAGGAAAATGCGCCTACGCGCTCGAAGGATCGGTCGCGATCGCCGGGGCAGCCGTCCAATGGCTTCGCGACAACCTTAAAATCGTCGACGAGTCCGCGGACAGCGAATATATGGCCAATAAAGTAGACGACGCCGGCGGAGTCTACTTCGTGCCGGCTTTCTCAGGACTCTACGCGCCTTACTGGGACATGTCGGCGCGCGGGGCCATCGTCGGCCTCACCAGATTCATACGCAAGGAACACATAATCCGCGCGACGCTTGAGAGCATCTGCTACCAGACCCGCGACATAGTGGAGGCGATGAACAGGGACTCCGGCGTTCCGCTCACGGAACTTAAAGTCGACGGCGGCGCGGTGAAAAACAGCCTTCTGATGCAGCTTCAAAGCGACATACTCGGCACAAAGGTTACGCGCCCGGTCATAAACGAAACCACGGCGCTGGGTGCGGCGTTTGTCGCCGGGCTGGCCGTCGGTTTCTGGAAGGACATGGACGAACTGCGCGCCAGGTGCGGAACGGACGTAACATTCTCCCCCGGCATCTCCGACGACAGAAGAAACGAGGGATACGAGGGCTGGCTCAGGGCGATAGAGAAATCGCGCGGCTGGACAGGCGCGAAAGGCTGAGATATTTATTATGAAAGCGGTAAAAAATTACTATTTCATTCTCGGAATATCGCGCGACGCGTATCCGGCCGAAATCGAAGCGGCTTACGAAAGCTGGAGGGCCCTCGCCGCCGAAGACGAATTTCAGGCGTTGATGGAGGCTGAGAAAACGGAGGCATACAATCTTCTGTCCGACCCGGAGCTGCGAAAACAATATGACGCGATGTTCTTCGGCGCTGCGCCCCAGGTCAGCGGCGGCGGCAATGTCCATCAATTCAGGTCATTCGAAACGGGCGTGGCGGTCCAAAAGGAATTCAACAAACAGATCAAGAAACAAAAGACCAGGCGAAAGCTGGCAAAGACAACGATGGCTGCGTTGATACTCATAGCCGCCCTTGGCTATGGGATTACGCAACGGGATAAGTTCTTCTCCAAAGCGCCGCGGCTGCCGGTCCCTGAGGTTTCAGCCGTTCCCGATCCGTTCCGCGCGCCTCCGCCGGAACCGGAACCCGAGTCCCCTCCCGCCCGAGCCGGCGCGCCGCGCGCCGCTCAGCCAACCATTCGCGTCTACGAGGTACAGACCGGCGGCGTGATAATAAGGGACCGCGCGCCGTGCCGCCCTCAGCCGTCGTTCGTTTCGCGCGCAACCGCGGCGATGCGCATAGACACGGCCGTATTGGTCACGAGGGAGGCGCGCGACGAAAACGGAAACCTCTGGTACTACGTCAGGTGTTCACAATTCGAGGGCTGGGCCTCCGCCGGCGACATTCGGGTTTATAAATATTAAATAATGAATGTCGCGCAAATTCCAATTCTAAGCCGAATGGCTTAGAATTGGAATTAAATATTTCCGGCGTAGACGTATTTCAACGAGCTGAGCGCGATGCCTTGGAAACGCTTTATCAAATCGGCGTCGGTGGGGGCGGCGCGGTATTGATACGCGGGGTGGTACCGCGATACGTGAAGCGGTATCTCCGACGACACTTCCGCTATCCACGACGCCATGCCCTCAAAATGCTCCTCCGAATCGCTGACGCCGGGAACGATGAGGCTGGTCAGTTCCACGTGAACCCCGCCGTCAACCAGCCGCCTGACGTTCCGCGTCACCGCGTCGAGCGACCCGCCGAGCTTTTTGTACGTCCCCTTGTCGAACGCTTTAATGTCAATGTTCATCGCGTCGACATGGCGCACGGCCTCCTCGCACACCGCCTCGCTGAACATCCCGTTCGTGACCATCACCGTCGCTATGCCCCGCTCTCTCAGTATCGGCGACGCCTCGAAGATATATTCGGCCTGGAGCGACGGCTCGTTGTAGGTGTAAGCCACCGCCTCCAGCGACGAGCCCGCCGCGAGTTCGGCCATTTGCTCGGGAGTTATCCCGCGCTCGCGTATATTCCCCATCGGGTGGGCTATTGAGTGATTTTGGCAGAAGGGGCAGTTCATATTGCAGTGAAGGCTGCCGAGTGACAGAATATAAGTACCGGGACGCCAGCGGCGGAGCGGTTTTTTTTCGATCGGGTCGGCCGCCACGGAAACGAACTTCCCCAGATGCGGCGATTCAAGCCCGTCGTCGAAGTATCCGCGCGCGCGGCAAATTCCAAACGCCCCATTGCGTATTCTGCATTTGTGAAAGCATAACCCGCACACGGCCGCCGCCCCGTCACTCGCGGCGCGCCACCACCTGGGCTCCAGCCGTTCCGGCCCGCTCAATGTTCGGGATACCTGTCCACGGAGAAACGCTCTATCGCGATTCCGCTCATGTCGAATATTCCGGCCTTGCGGCAGGCAATTTCAAGCTGCTGATCGACCGTATCCACTCCCTCAAGGTCAGGAAGCAGGACGCCGCGGCTCATTCCCTTCGTCACTATCACGCCCCAGCGCTTCGCGTCCAGCAATCCCTTGTCCGCTATCCTCTCCGGCTTGCCCAGCACGTCTACGGAAAATCTGACCGCCCCCAACTCGACCTCTGTCACCGCGGTAAATCTTGGGTCCCCAGTCGCGGCCGAAACCGCGTTTTCGATGATCTCTTTGTCTAGGGACGGCTGAAAGGGAATTATCGTCCCGATGCAGCCGCGAAGGACGCCGTCCGCCGTCTTGATCGTGACGAAACAGCCCCGCCGCATATTCCACAGGGACCGGTTAGGATCGGCCTCCGCGCCGTCGAAGGGCAGGCGCTCCCCCGCAAGATGGCGCGTCACCGTAAGCCTGGCGAGCGCGGGATAAGGATGCGTTTTTTTTATTTCATTCTCAATGCTCACTGCGTTCACCTCCGGCACGCTCAGTTTGTCCACACGGCGTTGCAGTACCCCACGCCGAAAGGACCCTCATAGGAAAGCGCCTCTATACTGCCGCCAAGTTTCGAAACAAGGCCAATCATCGCCAGCGCGGACCTCAGGCCACACTCGCCCGCCTCCTCTATCGAATTGGCGGACAGGCTAATCAGGGGAGCCGGGTCAGTCTTTTCCAGCGCGTCAACCGCCGCCTTGTCGAATATCTCCCCCGCCGGGCTGTATCCCGCCGGAGCCCCGGGTTTGAGCCTGTGGGACAGGTCGCCGCTCGCGAGCAGTCCCCATTTCTTCCCGTCGTCGAACGACGCCAAAGCCTCGCCCAGCTTGACGGACATTTCCCTGTCCAAACCTATGGGGCTGGATAAAATCACTTCCGGCAATTCCCCGTAACACTTCCTAAGGAAGTGAAGCGGAACGCAGGAACCCTGATCGCGGCTCAAGTCGCCCGACTCGGTTATGCCGGTCGGGATATCTTTTGAGCCCAGGTATTCGGTAAGCTGGTCGACGCATGAAACGGGTATGCGAAGCTCGAAATTTGCCTCCGCCGTTCCAAACGCGGACAACCCCCCCTTTACCAGTCCCGACGCGTTGACCGCGAACGCGCCGAACGCGTAGGCCTGATGAGGCGAGAGCAGCAGTATCCTGTGAGGGACGCGCCCGCGTATGCGGTCCATTACCGCCGAAACTCCCTTCAAAGTCACCGACGCCTCCCGTTCGCGCCCACCCCCCACTCCCGGCACTATAATCGGAGGATGCGGCATGTAAGCCGCCCAAAGCCATGACATATATAATCACCTCCCCGTATATTAATTATTATATGCCATGCACAACATTTTCAAATTGAGAATTGAGAATTGAGAGTTGAGAATTAACAAATACTGTGAATTTCAATTTTCCGCGTGAAATTTAGAACGACTATTTACCCAATTCTCAATTCTCCTTTCTCAATTCTCAATTCTCTTTTGATATACTAAGGAGATGAGTATTTACGAGGTAAAGGTTCTTAAACTTGACTGTTCCTCTATGAAAAGGGGGCCGATTCATCCGGTTGTGTTATGTGATGAGGGTGATCGGATTCTTGTGGACTGCGGGTATCCGGGTTTTCTTCCTCAGCTGGAGCTGGCGGCGGCGGGCGCGGGCTTGGAGTTCGGCGAACTCACGGGCGTCGTCGTCACTCATCCCGACGACGATCACTACGGCGCTCTCCGCGAAATAAAAGAAAAATACCCTCATATACAAGCGATGTCGTCGGAGTTCGACGCGCCGTATATCGAGGGTAAAATACCCCACCTGCGCATCTCGGCGGGAATGGAAAATTTAGCCTCGTTCACCGATGAAATGAGAGAAGAGGTCATACGCTACTGCGAAAGGCTGGAGAAGATAAAGCCCGTCAGGATAGACCGGGCGCTGCGCGGCGGCGATGTTGCGCCGTGGTGCGGGGGGACAAAAATAATTCCCACGCCGGGGCACATGCCGGGGCACATATCGCTGTACGTCGTTCCGCTGAAAACCCTGATCGCGGGCGACGCGCTGATATCGACGTACGGAAAGCTGCGTATCTCAAACCCGAGGTACGCCATCGACCCCAGGGAGGCGGAACGAAGCGCCGCCGCCCTGCTGGCGATGGATGCGGAAAAATACGTCTGCTACCACGGAGGAACCGTCGCCAGGGAACCGGACGGACGCCTGCGGTTTGATTAGAATTTAAGATATTGGCCGTCGAAACAGGCGGTGCAGAGCGAATCCGGCGGCAGGCCTATCGCCTCTATCATGTCCTCCCGGCTCAGGTAACGTAGCGAATCCGCCCCCACAGTCCGCGCCACATCCGCTAGGGTTTGGTTGGCTGCCGCCAAATCGCCGCTAGTGGGGGTGTCTATTCCGTAAAAACAGGGGTATCGAACGGGCGGCGACGAAATCCTCAGGTGAAGCGCGCGCGCCTCGCACTCTCTTATCATCGAAACCACGTGTCCGGCTGTCGTCCCTCTGACCAGCGAGTCGTCGACAAGCACGGCCTCCCTGTCCCTGAAAAGCTCGCCGCATGGGTGGAGCTTTATCCGCACGCCGAGTTCCCTCACCTTTTGCGTCGGCTGTACGAAGGTGCGCCCGACGTACCTGCTGCGCACCACGGCGGACTCGTAAGGCATACCGGATGCCTCGGAATATCCCAGCGCCGCGGTTGTTCCGCTGTCGGGGAAAGCCGCCACGAAATCCGCCTTTGGGTTATCGCGCGACGCGAGCTTTCTCCCCATCTCGCGTCTTGCTTTGTAGACCGACCGGCCCCCTATCACGCTGTCGGGCCGCGCGAAGTAGACGTACTCGAACGAGCAGAGCCAATGCCTGTCCGTCTTAACCGGCAATCTGTACGACGACACTCCGTCGTTGTTTATCAGCACGACCTCGCCGGGTTCAATTTCGCGGACGAACGACACGCCGAGCAGCCCGAACGCGCAGCTCTCGCTCGCGACGTAATAGTTGCCGCCGCGCCTGCCCAGCACGAGAGGCCGGAAGCCCCAGGGATCGCGCGCGGCGACAAGCCCTTCTTCCATCAGCACGACGAGGGAGTACGCTCCGCGCACTTCGGCGAGCGCGTTTTGCAGAGCTTCAAAGGGACTCAGTTTCGGCTGGTGGGCCAGAAGTTGAAGTATGGCCTCCGTGTCGCCGGTCGATTGGAATATTGCCCCGCGGTTCTCCAGCTTGGTCCGTATTTCGTTAAAATTGGTGAGGCTGCCGTTATGCGCTATCGCGACAGGGCCGCGCGCGTAATTCGCGCAGATGGGCTGCGCGTTTTGCAGCATCGAGCTTCCGTTTGTGGAATATCGGACGTGCCCTATCACGGACTTCACGGGAGCCTCGGCCAGAGCCGACTGGCTCAGGGCCTCGTGAACGAGTCCCATTCCCTTTATCGAGTTCACCTTGCCGCCGCCGTTAATCCACGCGACGCCCGCCGACTCCTGTCCCCTGTGTTGCAGCGCGGAAAGGCCCAGATAGACCTCCTCGGCCACAAAATCATCAGGGCTGTATACGCCGAACACGCCGCACATCAGAGTTTCACCCCGCGGTTATACGCGTCCCGGAGTTCATCGCAAGACACTTCCAGCACATCTTTTACTATCAGGGCGGAGCCTCCCATAACGCCGAGCTTCGTTGCGGGATATCCCTCCCAACAGGCAAGGAATTTTTCCTCGCTTGGCGGCGAAACGATGTATATCACCCTCGGCCCGCCCTCACTGAAAAGCGTTTCCGTCGGGTCGTAACCCGTAATGTCGATTGTCATGCCTATGCCGGCGGCGATTGCTTCCTTCGCCAGAGCCACGGCCAGCCCGCCTCCGGCAATTACGCGCGCGCTCTTTTCGATCTCGGCCTTGCGTGAGGTGAGCAGCGCCCTATCGACGAACTCGCGCTCCGTCGCGGCGTCGTATTTCCAAGTGGAACCCCTTGGGGTCATGGGCTCGCTAAAAAGCATCTGCCAGCGCGACGCTCCCAGCGAGCCCGCCATCGGCCCGACGAGATATATCGCGTCCCCTTCCTGGGCGCACCCGCCAAGCGCCGCATATTCGAAGTGGGGCACAACGCCCGCCGTCACCACCAGCGGCGTCGGCCAGATACTCCCCTCCGGCGTTTCGTTGTACAGGCTGACGTTTCCCGACACGACGGGACACTCCATATCGCGGCAAACCTCGGCCAGACCGTCCACGCACTCCGACAGGACGTAATAATTTTCGGGAACTTCGGGCGACGGGAAGTTAAGGCAGTTTGTCATCCCAAGCACATCCGCGCCATACGCCGCGAGCGCCCGGATCGAAGCCGCCATCGTTTCCATGGCCCCGGCTTTAGGGTCGGCGTGGCACTTCCACGGCTCCGCCTCCATCGCGAACGCGACAAGGCTGTCCGAGCCGGGAATCCGCAGCGTCGCCACCGCCCCATCGGATTCGCAGTCTAACCGCGCGCATATTTCGCGGCGCGACGATCCGTGAACCGAGCTCAGGAGCCCCAGCAGGTCAGCCTTCGGATCGGCGCTCTTTAAACCGGCCGGCAGAGTTCGCCTCTCTTCAAGGTCGCCCGGAGGAGCCATCGGCCAGTCTATGACCTGGGCGTCCGCCAAAATGCCTACCGGCAGGTCGGCGACCGTTTCTCCCCCGCTCACGACGCGGTAGCGCCCGTCGTCGGTCACGTCCCCGATTATGGCGCATTCGAGGCCCCAATTATCGGCTGTCGCCTTGACGCGGGGAAACGATTTCTCCTCGACGATTATCAGCATTCTCTCCTGGGACTCGCTCAGGAAAATCTCCCACGGCTCCATCTCTTCAAGCAGCGGTATGCTCTCGCAAAATATCTTCATGCCGGTACCGCTCTTGTGCGCTATCTCGCCCGACGAGGACAGAATCCCCGCCGCGCCCATGTCCTGCATGGAGATTATGAACCCGCGCTCAAGCAGTTCAAGGCAGCACTCCACCAGTTGTTTTCCCGCGAAAGGGTCCCCTCTCGGCACGTTCCCGCCGTCGTCGTCCTCCAGTTCCCTCGACGCGAACGACGCGCCCGCTATGCCGTGCCGCCCGGTATTCAAGCCGAGCAGAACCGCCTTGTTCCCCGGACGCGCGGAACCGGAACTCGCTATGCGCTCAAGACGGACGAAACCGCAGCCGAAGGCGTTCACCAGCGGATTGCGCTCGAAACAGGGATCGTAAAACGTCTTGCCGCCGATGGCGGGAACGCCCGCCCCGTTTCCGTAACGGGCAATTCCGTCCACTATCCCCCCGGCCGTCTTCCGCGATTTTTCCGAGTCCGGCATCCCGAGGAACAGGCCGTCCATCGACGCGGCGGGACGGGCCCCCATTGCGAGGATATCCCGGATTATGCCGCCGACTCCCGTCGCGGCTCCGTGATAAGGCGCGACCGCGGACGGGTGGTTGTGGCTTTCGACCTTGAACGCGAGTCCCCATTCCTCTTGACAGTAAACGACCCCGGCGTTTCCCCCGACTCCCCGCACCACGTACTTCCCCTTCTGCGGAAAACGCTCCAGCAGTCGGCGGGTGGATTTGTAGCTGCAATGCTCGGACCACATGACCCCTATCAGGGCCGTTTCAAGCCCGTTGGGCTCGCGCCCCAAAATTTCCTTTATTCTGCCGTACTCACCGGGAGATAACCCGGCGTCTTTGTAATCCATATCTCAAGCCTCCTGAGAAAAATAATTAATATTATCCGCCAGTCAAACCTAATTGTCAATTCATATGGTAAATACGAGGGATATTGCATGATAAATGTAAAGCAAAAATAACCCGGGAACGGCATGTCCCCGGGCATGGGAGGGTTTTCTGTGGTTTGCTTATTTAATTAAAACGGATTCGGGCCTTGCACCACTTCGGTGTCGGCGTCGGCCGACCACACCTGAAACGCCGGGTTGTAGCACCTGGCGTTTGGATATCCCGCGAGGCGGAGCATCATGGTCATGAAACCAGCCCGCACGCCGGACGTGTCATAGCAGATGATAGTCTGGTTTTTGTCGGTGAGCCCTTTGCTCGCGAAATACGCCGCGAGTTCTCCCTCGGGCAGAATTTTGAAGTCGCTGGTGTGTACCTCGGCCCACGGCAGATTGATCGCGCCGGGGATATGTCCCGGGCGGCGTTCGCCAAAGGGGCGGATCTGGCCGGTGTACTCCTGGACGCTGCGGACGTCTATTACTTTAATTCCCGGGTTGTTGAAGTTCTCCTTCATCCACTCGTGATCGACGATGTACGATCCGTCAAACGCCCCCGTGAACGCGACCGGCCTGTTGACCGTCGTCACATCGGACGTCTGGCCGCCGGCCGCGCGGTACACCGTGAAGCCGCCGTCCATCATATGAGCGTTATGTATGCCCGACATACGGAGAATCCAAATGACAAATCCCGCGTTGCCCCAGTCGCCCCCGTCGCCGTAAACGACGACTCCCTTACTGCCGTCGATGCCGAGCTCGCCTATCTTCTTCGCCAGATCCGCGTGCGGCAGCACCGCGCCGTAAGTCGGGTCGCCGGCCTGCCCCTGCATGTTGACGAAGTAAGTCCACTCCGCGTTCATCGCCCCCGGCAAGTGCCCCTGCTGCCCCTTGTAAAGAATTTGGGCGCGGGCGTCTATCAGTACGACATTCTCCAGGTTTGCCTTGACCCACTCGGCGGTGGTCAGGAGAGATTGATATGTTTCCAAGCCGTCCCCGGCCGCCGCAGCCGGTCCGGCGAAGAGCGCCGGCGCGGACAGGAGGCATACCAGTAAAAGAACCTTCGCGATTTTCATCAATTTCAACCTGCATCAGACTCCTTCTCATGAGTTTTATTTGACACTCTTGCTCGTGATTATAACATTAGTGTCATTAAATAAAATAGGCCAAAATATGCTGATACGACGCGTCATTTCTCCCCCGCGCGATCATAGATCATTCCTATTTTCCTTGATATCGTATAAAATCAAGGAAAATAGGAATGTTGTTCAATTTCTGAATCTACTATAAGGCGGCGATATTATGAATGCGGGGAGTTCGGTTATTGAACGGAAAATTATAAACGTGACGGGAAAGCGGCAGGTTACGATCCCTTTGAAGTATTATGAAAAACTGCATTTCGGCAAAGAGGTCGAGTGTCTTCTCACAGGCGATGCCGTTGTGCTTCGGCCGCTTTCCGCTTCTGACGATGGATTTACGATGGAAATTTTAAAGGACCTGATATCACAAGGATACAGCGGCGATGACCTGCTCTCGAAATTTTCGGAACAGCGCGCCGCCATCAAAAAAGCGATTGGCATACTGATTGACGAAGCGGACGAAATCGCCGAAGGCAAACGAAAAGGAGCCGCTACAAAAGATATTTTCGGAGAGGAATAACCGATGTATGAAATCAGCTATTCCAAATCCGCCGAGCGTTATTTTAAAAAAATCAAAGATAAGCGGCTGCTTGGCGCGTTCAAAGACGCGATCCTCAAACTGAAAAACGACCCATATATTGGAACTCAAAAAACCGGAGATTTGCGCGGTATTTATGGTTATGACGTCAGGTACGGCGGGATAAATTATGAACTTGCCTATCGGATTTATGAGGAAAACAACCGCCTCGTGGTTATCATACTGGCCGGTACTCGTGAGAATTTCTATCAGGAATTGAAACGGCTGATAAAACAGTAACTATCCGCTGAGGTTACAGGCATCGAATAAAACTCAATTTAATCTTGAAGATTTTGTCTAAAGCCGCTGTTTATCTGTAAACAGATGACACGCGGCGTTGAAATGTTGTATTCTTACCTGATTGCCCCTGTGTGGCACGATTAAATTTCCGGGTAGCAAGTTACTGACGGGGTGAAGACTATGGAAGTTGACGCTATTCGAAGAATGGAAGAGATTTCGGATATGAAGGAGGTTTTGAGGCGAAAGGGCACGGGATACGAACTGTTATTCATAATGGGAATAAACACGGCTTTGCGCATCGGAGATCTGCTCTCTCTGTCGGTTGGGGACGTCATAAAAGCCAGCGGCGAAATCACCAAAACCGTAATTTTGAAGGAGAAAAAAACAGGGAAAGTAAAACGCTGCCCCGTTAATAAATCTATCAGAAACGCGCTTACTGAATATTTCGCCTGCAACAGCGAGCGCGGCCTCTCGGAACCGCTTTTTGTATCGCAGAAAGGAGGCGCGTTGAGCCGTTTTCAGGCGTGGAGAGTGCTGAAAGCGGCCGGCGAATCTGTTGGGCTTCCAAATATCGGCGCGCATTCGCTTCGAAAGACGTTTGGATATCACATATATAAAAAAACCAACTCTGATCTGGGATTGGTGCAAAAATTGCTCAATCACTCGACAAGCGCGTGTACTCTCAGGTACATCGGCATTGACAGAGAGAGGATGGAGGATGTTTGCCTGGATTTGAATTTATAACGGCGATTTATCCCCGCAGCACAGACTAAGCGGCCCGAACGGGCCGCTTTATTATTGTATCAGCCTCCCCCTCCGTAAGCCCAAACCGCAAATTAAACACTCAATCGCGCCGCGCAGGGCGTTCAGAAATTATATCATGTTTATGCTGCTGGCCCATTTTTCGTCACATTTTAAGGCTTGGGTTTCTCCGCCATGATCATTTGTCTATGAAGCTCTTCGACCTCGGATACCGTCAACTTTGTCGTCGCCTGCGATACCTGTTCAACGCTGAATCCCATTTTGAAAAGATTGCGGGCTACTTCAATCATATCGTCGCGGCCTTCTTTGCGCCCTTCTTCACGCCCTTCTTCAATACCTATTTCAATACCTATTTCAATACCTTCTTCGCGTGCCCCATAAAGCCTGGCTTGTTGGTCGCGGATGGCTTTCTCACGTGAATCGTACAAAAGCCTCACTTCTTCTTCCTGCGAAAGCCTTTTCATAACCTTGTAAGCTTCTTCAATCTCGGGAACCTTTGTTGCGAGCATCTTGATCTCCTCCTCTCGTTCGGCCTTGATCAGGCGCAGCCAGTAAATTTGCTGTTCCGTCTTTTTGTCCTCTTCCAGGGATACGGAAGATGCAAGGACTTTATTAAGTTCCAGGGTATGGATTTCCATTACGTCCGTGAAAAGTGAACCGGTTTTAGGGTCGTACAGCATGTATTTATTGTGGAAATGCTCGCTGTCTGTCACAAGGTTGTAGTCGAGGATAACTATGGAGATCACTTTCTTGATCTTCTCGTATTTCTCGCCTGGTTTAAGTTGAACGGCAAGCATTTTACTGGTGTAGCCGGTGATTCTTTCCTTCATGAAAGGCGTACGAGCGACTTGAATTTCGACGTCGATCCTCTTGCCCCCTTTTGTTATTATGTAGAGATCGAGTATGGCGAGTTTCTCGTCGGGGGCCTCGACTCTCAACTGGGGATCGGTGATCGTTATTTCGTCATACTCTTCCGGCGACAGATCAAGCACAGCCATCAAAAAAGCTTTAAGAACAGCCTTATTTTTCGCGTCACCGAAAACCATTTTGAAGATTACGTCGTTCTTGAGAAGCAGCAGCGATTTTTCTCCGGAAACTTTGTGTTTTATTTTTTCGCTGGACATTCAGATTCAACCCTTTGCATTCCACGTCTTACCGAACTCACTATACGAGCTTCGCAACGCCTGTAGTTTATCATCTTTCGAATCGCTTGGATACGACCAAGCGGCTTGAACGCCGGCGCGAAAAAAATGCAACATTTTATACAAATGTTGCATTTTGAAAAAGACAGGTATGCGGAAAAAATCTTTTAAACAGAGGGAAGGTTGTGTGTCACGGGAAAATAAAAATGTGCGCGGACTTAATTT